>Ga0265332_10000016_pt1 | contig 229887 bp, 198 predicted proteins | sample 41926metaG_FD_202084 | JGI IMG/M metagenome (GOLD analysis project Ga0265332, IMG submission 202084) | Rhizosphere microbial communities from Carex aquatilis grown in University of Washington, Seatle, WA, United States - 4-19-26 metaG | ecosystem: Host-associated > Plants > Roots >...
GTGCTTCTCATGTCCCAGGTGAGCTGTTAGCTCGGCATCCAGGGCTTTTTCGACCAGCAGTTTGGTGAGCTGCTTGAGCAACCCATTCTCGCCAATCAGGTCCTCGGGTTTCTTATAGTCGGCCAGCAAGCTGGCTAGGAGGGCTTCAGGTACGTCGTGCATCTTCTTCATTGTGGCTCCGGACAAGGCGGCAGTTTCTTGCCAAATGTCCGTTTACACAAAATCCTGCACACGCCCAAAGTGATGGCGCGTGGCGCCAAGTCCTTCGAGCACCGCCATGAACTGCGGGGACGGATGACCCAGCAACTCAGGACTGACGAGATGCTACAGGCCATTGATGAGGCATGGTTCGACGGGGCCCTGGAGGATCGGCGCTTACAGCGCTAAAGATCGCTGCTGTTTGATCCTCGGCCGGCCTCATTGACAGCTACGGGTCAGACTGCTGCCGGAATCTGAACCGTAGAGGTCCGCTCAGGCCGACAATCAGACGAAAAAAAGCCACTCGTAAGAGTGGCTTTCGCTTTATGGCTATTAGTAGCCATGATCAATGAAAATTAGCCAACATCATTGTTTATTTTTATTTATCGTTGGAATTTACACTCACCAAACCAGTCAATCCGCCACGGCCTTTCATCTGGCGTCAGCTGGGAAATAAGAGGCGGTAGTACATTGAGGCTATCGTGCATGGGCTCTGGTGGCTAACCTTCTAGTAATGCAGACTCTGCAATAACCTCAACACAGCCAAAGCTGTCTAAGTAAATCATAAAATGGCGCATAGTCCATTGGTCGCGCCATTCAGATGGACATGCCACGCGTAGCTCGCTTACCCAATCAGACTCTTCAACTTCACACACAGTGTCGTAAACATCAACAATATGCCAATCAGTACAGTAACTCTCTGATCTCTTGCGAAAAGCACGCTGTTTGATGAATTTAAGGCGAGCAGAAAGCGCTTGGCCTTCATTATCAAAATCCATGGATATCACCAAGTTTCCACCAGAAGTACATAGCACAGGACTATGAATTACCGATGTAGATGGAAACGGCAATTCTAAAATTTTTTGTTTCTTCATTATTTCCCTCCTGAAGGGCGTACTACATTAAATGGCCCGCCGGGATTGCGGCTTAACTGACCATTCAGCAAGTTCTCAAAAACTGAATTTCCGGTTTTATTGACACCATTCCATGCAGAGCGCGGAATACCCGCCAAATCAAGTGCCTGTGCCGACCGAGTGTTCAATATAATCGTCTGCCCGTCTCGAACGATGTAGTTGACTGGAATATCAGCTGGACTCATCGTGCCTCCACGTAATGCATCTGCAACCTCGCGAACACTTTGCCCAGCGAACTTTCCTTCTTCACTAAACATCTGGCCGAAAGTTTTCTGCGCAAACATGGCATCAGATGCCACGCCTGTTTCTAGATTTAGACCAGATGAAAAAAATTTCGTAAGAGAGCTAGCTTTTTGAAGAACGGAAGCCACGCTCCCACCAAGGCCTACAAGCTCCAGTCCAACAATTACGCCCCCTGCGTATTCTTTGTTTTCATTTCTGGAAATAAGCCCATCAATTTCACGAATCGCCCCTTCTACCATACTACGAACTTCAGGAGTAACAGGGGAACCACGTAAAGAAACTAATCCTTCCTTTATCTGTTCAAGTTCAACCGGAGTCATAATGTCTCCGGCAATTAACTTTCTCTGAGCTTCCTTCAAATTATTGAGGCTCTTCTCCTTGTACTCATAAATTATCGCCTCTCGCTCTTGACTTGTTTTTGCATCAGCTATTCGTCGCTGCTTTGCGAAAATATCTTCCTTGGTTAAGAAATTATTAAGTGTTTCATTCTGTGCAGCATCACCCGCAGTTTGAACATCACGACCAAGTGAGGCCGAGATCAAACCAGCCACAATCGTGGTTGAAGTTACATGTTGTAGAGTTCGTGTATCGTTATCAGTGCTACTGGTAACGGGATCAATCAGCGGATTCAGGATTGCCGCAGTAGCCCCACCTATTGCCCCTGCTACGGAATCTTGTCCTTTCAGTTTTGCAGATACAGCACCCAGCACTGTGTGACTTATAAGGTTGTCGATAGACAACGGTTCGCTACTTTGGCCAACAATATTGGCCCCTATCGCCGCCAAGTCATTAACTGTGCTATTGAGAAGAGCTGAACCAAAACTACCAGCATCTTGGCCATAAACCAACTGGGCGATACCGGCGCTCACCAATGCTCGCCCACCGATACCGATCAAGTTGTCGGGCAAGTTTGAGAAATCAAACTTGGCAATACGTCCGCCTGTACCAGCTACATCCTGAATGCCAGCAAGTTCATTCAGGCTCTTGCCATCAAAAAACTTGCCATTCGTCAGGCCGGCGGAAAGGCCTGCCATCAAGCCGGACTTGATCAGGCTTCCGGCATCAATGCTGCCGGTGAGAATCAGCTGGCTGCCGGCATTACTGGCCATAGCCGTCAGGCTCGAGGCGACCATCGTATTGGCAAGCCCACCGGAGCCAACCAAGGCATTGACCTGAGGCCCAACCCAGAAGGAAATGGCCACGCTAACCGCCAAAGCCGCCAACTGCTTGTATTTGGCGGAACTGTCGGCATGGAACTTGGTAAAAGTGTTGTCCTTGGTGCTCTGATAGGTGAACTTGCTGCCCATCTGCTTGGCCAGATCGGCGCTGATGTCCTTGCCGCCGGACTCGAATTCCCCGGCAATGCTGGTAATGCGGTCCACGTTGAGCTTCAGGTTGGCTGCCCCGATGAAGCCGCCGGGCTGAACCTTGTCGCCCCAGACCTCTAGATAGCCGCCTTCCATGTCTTCGGTGTAACGGCCCCAGTAGGCAGAACGCTTCTGGTTGATCAGTTTTGCTGCCGTGATGGTCAGATCGCCTTCAGCCAGGATGTAGCCGCTGTTGGTCACAGTCCCCTTGCCGGCATCAATCACCACCTCGCCGCCACGGACCATGCCGCCGGCAACGTTTACCAGGCTTTCACGAGTGCTCTGGGGCAAGTAGACCCTCGGTACCAGGGCGGTATAAACCTTGCCGTCCGGGCCGGTAATGCTCTCTTCGACGTACCATAGGATCGGCTCGGTCAGCTTGGCCTGCTGGGCCTCCGTCAGGGCGACACCTAGCTTGATGCCTTCGGCCAAGGCAAATCGGCCAGCCGCATCGATCAGCTTGGCCCGTTGCTGTTCCTCCGCACTTTTTCCCGTTTCTGCGTCATAACCCAGTCCGACCAGGAACAGGGTCTGGCCAGTTTCCCGCAGGGCGGCATCCCGCAACGCCTGTTGTTCCAGACGGGCATCAAAAAGGAAGGGCAAGGCGGTATTGCGCAGTTCCGCCGGCAGCAGGTCGTTCAAGGTCTGGCCACCCACGGGTGCCAGCAGGCTGAGGCGGGCACCGCTGCTGAAAAGGGTGGTCGCATCAGGAGTGAAGGTGGCGCCAGCAGGAAGCCCTTGGCTGCCCAGGTTGATGACCGAATCCGGTAACCGGGTGGCAGGGGTCTGGACGTTATAGTCCGTGATCCCATTGGTCAGATTGCCTCCCAGATAGATACCCCCCCCCTGGATCAGGCCGCTATTGGTCTGGGTTGGCGCCGTGATGCCGACAATCCCGGGAGCCTGGATGGTGGCGGAGGCATTAAGATAGGCCTTCATCTCGTGGGAGCCACCGCCGGCCCAGACATTGCCGTAGAAGACCGTTTTTCCGGCTATGTTGCGCAGCTCACCGGCATCAATATAGACATCCCGTCCCGCCGTCATCAGGCTTGCCTGATTGCTGAGCAGACCACTGACCAGGACGTTTAAATCACGCCCTGCGGAGAAGGTGCCGGGGGAATCCTGCCGGGTAATGTCGAGATAGAAGATGGGAGACTCGAGCCCCGAATCCAGGTGCAGGCTGTTGCGGTTGTTGAGGGTTACCCGGGAGTTCTTCCACATCCAGTCCGGGGAGGCCTCTCCCAGCAACTTAAGCTGGCTCAACGGATCATTGACGTAGGCCAGGACGTTATTGACGTACCCGGACAGACTGTGGGCGACGTACCGCTCCGTCTTGCTTCCCGCAGTGTTCTCCAGGGAGGCCGCTTCCAGCGTGATGTCGCGCCCCGCCTCCACGGTAGCCTTCTGGTTGGACAAGGCGCCCCCCACGACCATGGTGACATCTTGCTTGGCCAGGATCAGGCCCTGATTGGTGAGATTGCCAACCGTCTGAATTTGAAGGTCGCGGACGGCCTCCAACGTATCGGCATTCGTAAAACTGTTGGCGCTGATGAGGAGATCACGGCCGGCGTCAAACCGGGTTTCTCCTGTGCCATTGGTATAGTCGGCGAAGGCCAGATACAGGTCGCGTCCGGCCCCCACTTCTCCGCCCAGATCGCCGTTGATGGATGTCGCAAGAGAGAGGTCCTGGCCGGCCAGCAGTTTGCCTCCGCCATTGTGGGAACCGCTGCCGAGTGACAACACGGCATCGGTGATGGCCTGAATAGTGCCGCTATTGGTTAACGTACCAAAGATGCCATTGAGGTCGGCCCGTCCCAGTACTTTTCCCTGGTTGTCGAACTGGGTAAAGAGGAGCTCCAGGTAACCGGCTGCCTCGATCGTAGCGCTGCTGGCATTGCTGCCGTTGGCCGCCACAATGCCAAGCTGCCCCAGCGAGAGCACACTGCCGCTGTTACTGAATGAACCGCTAGCATTGCCCACCGACAAAACCATATTTCCACCGGAAGACAGGGTGCCGGTGTTATCGATGCCATCGGCGGCATCCAGAGTCAGGGCGGAACCATGATTGAACGTACCGCTGTTTTGAATCCGCTTCGCCTCGATTGAGAGGCCGCTGCCCCCGGCTAAAATACCGGTCGTCGGGGCGGATAGGTCCAGTGTCCCCCCCGACATGACCATGGCCAGTTGCGCTCCTGCCTGAATCTTGCCGGCGCTATTGTCCAGCCCCAAAGCCATTACTACGCCGTCGCGACCGGCAGAGACGTGGGCACCTCGGTTATCAAGAGAGGCCGTATCTAGCCAGAGGTCACGACCTGCCGCCAATTGTTCCTGGTTGGTCACTCCACCTTGGGCATAGACGTCTACATCACGGGTTGCCGTCGCCTGACGCACAACCACGTCGCCGGATGCGCTGATCAACAGATCACCGGCAGTTGCCGCCAATCGTCCATCTGTTCGTACGCCCATCCCACCTGCAGTGGACACCAACTTGATGGACCCCGCATTCATAGCGCCCAGCAGGCTACCGTCGATCGCCCAGTCCTGTCCGATAGCCGCCTTTGTATTGGCAGGGTCCACTCCCAGAATCGTCAGTGTTTGGTGATCAACCGTCTGACGGCCCGCCAGAAGGTTCAAAGCACCGCTGACACCGACGGGAGCATTGATGTTCAGGGTCTGAGCCACCATATCGAGACGATCAATGGTGGCGGCAAGCCCCTGACCGGTGATTTCGATACGCCCGCCATTAATCTGGAATGCCAACGCCGTGGCTGTATCAAAGGCAGTACCGGCACCGAGGGCATCCCGGTAGGAGGGGGTACCCGTCGTCAGGGTTACATGACTGGTATTGATGAAACCGCAGCCGTTGCAGGTCACACCGTTAGGGTTCGCCACGATGACCTTGGCCGAATCCCCCACCACGGCCAGAGGACCGTTCAACTGACTGGGAATAGCCGAAACCACTTCGTTGAGAATCAACGATGCGGTGCCGTTAGTCAGATTGGGGTTGCCTGCAATGGAACCACCCAGGGCACTGGTTACCGTCGTCTTGCTGTTGTTGAGCAACAAGCCAACCGGATCCACATCGAACCTCTGGTATCGGTTGTGACTGATCCCTGCCCCGTTGGGTGTAGCGATATTGACGATGGGGATGCCACTCGGTGTTGTCCCAACGTCGGGTTTCAGATTCGTTGGAGCAGAAGCGTCGGCAATGGGCCCAGCAAAAACCAGCCCCGTTGGCGACAGACAGAGCCAGGCAGCCAGGGCCGCAGCGGCAAAGCGCTGGCGGCGGCTGTGGGTGTCAGCGGGAAAGTCGGAAGATTTGTGGCGACGGGACATGGCCTTGCTCCGAGGTGCGACAGGTACCGAAAGGGGATTTACTCGATGCGGGCAGCGCCAATAAGGCGCCCCATCAGACGGGCAGTAGCCTTCTCAAGAGCCTGGCCTTCCAACAACTGGCGCAGCTGGGGCTTCACCGTGGCGTAATCTGGCACTTTGGTTGGCCGTACCTCATCGACTCGTACTAGGTAGAAACGGCCGTCAGCTGCCAGCGGTTCGGCTGGAAGCGCTCCAACCGGTAAAGTTGCCGCCAGGTTCGCCAGAGGCACAGGAACTCCCTGGGTCTTGCCTTGTTCTGCCGGCAGCTTGAAGGACACCCACTCCATGGCACCGCCGAGGGCGGCAGAAGGCAGAACGCTGTGCTTGCGGGCAAGTGCGTCAAACGACTCCCCTTTGCGAATACGCTCGAGAATCTGAGTGGCGGATTCCTTGTCCGTTAGGGCAATCAACCGCAATTTGTATTCTTTGTCTCCCAGGGTCGAAACAATCGCCTCGTAACGTGCCCGCACTTCTGCCTCCGAAACCGGCTCAGGCTTTACCTCCTGCCTCAAGTAGATCTGGGCCATGGCTTCAGTCTCGGCTTGCTTACGGGCTTCGACTACTATGGGATGGTTTTGCAGCTTGAGTTTCAAGGCGGCTTGACGCAGAACCTCCTGGGAAACCAACTGGGCCCGCAGGGCCTCACGCAGTTCTGGGGAATCCTGGATGCCCTTGATCAAGGCCCCTTGCACCGCCAGTTCGATACGGTCAGCAGGAATGGTCACCCCATTGACCTTGATGGCTGAAGATTCCGGGGAGGAGGCAACGCTACCCTGCCCTGCTGCCAAGACAGTGGAAGCTGAAATGCAAAGAGAGAACACAAGCAGACGAAGGGAATGACGAGGCATGACGGTAGCGCCTAGAACATAAGTGAAAGGGAGAAATGGAGACGCTGCTCCCGGGATATTCCGGGCGGGGCAGTCAGGGGACGTGCCCAGGTGAAATCAGCTGCAATGTCTTTCCAGCCGGTGCGAAAGCCGAAGCCGGCCGATGCAATCCTCTGGTCTAGGCTGTCTGCCAAGAGGCGTGCTCGCGCCGCATCCAGGCTAATGAAGGGATCAAAACGCACCCCTGAGGATTTCAGGGAGTCCGGCAACAGCAAGCTCGAAGCTGTAGTCCAGAGCAATTCGTTGCGCATGAACTGCCCCCGGTCTCCCGCTATCACCCCTTCCTTGAAGCCACGCACGCTACTTGCCCCCCCATAGAAGGACTGCTCCTGCCCTGGCAAGCCCATGCGGGCAAACTGCCCGGCCAGAGTGCTTCGGAGGGCGAGATGGGAATTAAGCATGAGGGACACACCCAAAGTGCCATCCCACTTCTCAAACTGGTTATGAGGTGCGCTACGGGGCGTATTGGGGAGGTCGCCATCTCCACCGAAGTGGGGAATTCCTTGGGAGTAGCCGAGATCGGCAGTCAGTGCTCCTATCGGCATCCTGACCAGAAGGGACCCGGCGAGGCGGCCACTGATCTGTTGCTGGGGCGTCAGGGCAATCGAGTCCAAATGTCTTTGGGAATCCCGCATGGCCAAGGATGCGTCCAGCGCAAAACGTGTGCTCTGATTGCGCAACACCACGTGATTCCAGGCCAGCGTATGGCTCTTGGAATGGTTGTGCATGGTGATAGTACCGGCCAGCAGGTTGTGGCTCTCCGACTGGGCGTAGGCATAACTCAGCGTACCGAAGCCAACGGGAACCGACACCGAGAGCAGCTCTGATCGCGTGTTCTTCGACTCAACCGAAGTCAGTGACCAGGCATCCCAGAGCCCCAGAAGATTGTCGAATTCAACTCCGAGACGCTGGCGTTTTTCCCCTGTAGCGGTCTGACCGAAGTTATCTACGCCGAGGGAAACTCGCCAAGGCTTTTCTGCTCTGGTATCTATAGAGAGTTCCGAGCCCCCTGGGCTTTGCCCCGGCAGAATCTGGGCCTCAGCCCGGCGTGAGCGCAAACGGTTGATCTGGTCTACGGCCTGTTCCAGTTCGTCCATGCGCAAGGCTTCCCCGCTCTCCATTGGGAAGGCGCTACGCGCTGTCATGGCCGGTTCCTGTCCATCCACCTTGATCTTTTCGATCAAGCCGGGAATCACCGTTATTTCCAGGCGGCCGGAGGCAAGATTCTGCGGACCCAGATAGGCACGGGTCGTGACAAACCCTTTGCGCATATAAGCCTCGGTAACGCGCCCGAGGAGCATATCTATGGCTTTGGGCCCCATGGAGGTCCCGACGAATGGGGCTACCAGATCAGCCTTCTCCGAGGCTGAAAGGACCGTATCACCGACAATGTCGATCCTTGAAATCTGAAATACCGGACCGTCGGGACGATCCGGCGTGGCGGGCGGTGCGACAGGGGATTCCGGGCGGGGAATAACAGGTGCAGGGCGACTTAGGCTGTCTTCCCGCTCTCGGTTGCGCTGCTCTTCAAGCAGACGAACCCCTTCATCCCGAAGGACCTGGGCTTGTGTTGCAATGGGGGCGAGCGAAAAAAGGAAAAGTGCCAAGGCCGCTCTGCTCTTCCTCCCTGAAAGAACAGTGGGCATTGCGATTCTGTTTTCTCACCGGCATGACCGGTGGCTATTGATAATGAATCGCGGATGCTAGATCGGCACAAATTTTTTCAGTACCCGTAAATCTACGTACGCCTATGTCATTTGGACTATTACAAATAGCAGAGGCCCATCTTTATCCAAAAGAAAAATGGCCCGGATAGGATGTTCGCGAGCAATCGTTTATCGGCAAATCTTGGCTGAAAATCAGACGAAAAAATACCACTCTCGAAAGTGGCATTCTTAAGAACGTATGTGCGGCTAGCTACAGGACGCTGCGTCTAATCCAGAATAATTCTGTTCGCTCCAGAATAGCGATATTCAGTCCACCATATCATTAGAATTTACAGTAACTTACCAAAACCAATAACTCTGTTGAGAGTCCGTACGGCTTCTCTCATCCCATTGGGTTACAAGGTTGGAAGGGCACTAGATGCACCGCCTTTAGACGCGACTGAGAGGCAACAGTCGTGCGAATACTCAGTAGAGACAGTTGAATCAGCCAACGGATGCTCACCCAACCTCATTTAAAACCCTTTCCGTAGTCGATATTCCTTGAAAGGATCTATTGACAAGCACACACGCACAGACTAAGCCCACTGTATTAGCAAAACCACCCACGACGGAGTGTATGCCGACCCAATTGATCAAAAGCATCACAGAATTGAATCCAACGAGGCAGCCTCCGACGATCCCTTGGATTAAGCGTTCTTCAATACTTTTTGGCGTATTGATCGAGTGAGCAGGCATCATATTGTTCTCCTCATCTAGAAAACCTGATTTACGGAACTGTTTTGCCTTCCGTTCTTCCATTTGGCACGTAATTGGTTTTCTTTTTGTGCAAATCGAGGGCGTACGGGTGGTGTAACGGCGAGAATCGGAACACAAATGGCTTTTTTCATGGCACAGATAACCCTGTAGGCACAGAGCGGCTGGTGCTGCCCTGGCTGCGGTCCGTCGGCGTGGATCGCCTCGACACCCTGGTGGTGACCCACCGGGACTGGGACCACTCGGGCGGCGCCCGCTCGGTGCTGGAAAGCCTGCCGGTGGCGCTGCTGCTCGATTCCCTGCCCCCGGCATCCCCCGAGGCCCGGGACCTGCAGCCCCTGGCCCAGGAACGGCGGGCCTGCGCCGAGGGGCAAGGCTGGGAATGGGACGGGGTGCGCTTCTCCATGCTGCATCCGCCGGCAGGCAGGGTGGATGCGCCCCAGGGCAGGAGCAACCACCAGAGCTGCGTCCTGCTGGTGCAAGCGGCGGGGCAACGGCTGCTGCTCACTGCCGACATCGAGGCCGCCGACGAAGCCTGGCTGCTGGCCCGTCACCGGACGGAGCTGGCCAGCCAGGTGCTGCTGGTGCCCCACCACGGCAGCCGCAGTTCATCCACGGCACCCTTCGTCGCCGCCGTCGGCGCCCGGGAGGTGCTGTACCCGGTGGGCTACCGCAACCGCTTCGGCCATCCCCGGCCGGAGGTCGTGGAACGCTATGCCGCCAGCGGCGCCCGGGCCTGGCGCACGGACCGGGACGGGGCCATCGGCCTGGTCCTGGGCGCAGCCACGGCCAGCGGCAAGCCGGAACTCTGGGCCGAACGGCAGCGCCGGCCCCGCTACTGGTACGACCGCTACGCCTGGAAGGAGAGCGGCCAGGGTGGGCCGGACGAAGAAGAAAACGGTAACGACGGCAAGGCCCCGGCACCAACGACAACGGCCCCGCAGGGCCGTTGAAGAAGGCGGGCCGGCAGGCCGACGGGGTAGGATCAGCCGGCCTGGAAGCGGGCCGCCTCGGTCTGCAGGGCCTCGGCCAGTTGCTCCAGCTGGCCGGCGGTGTTGGCGTTTTCGCTGACGGCGGCGCTGTTCTCCTCCGCCATCTGGGCGATGCGCTCCACGTTCTTGGCGATCTCGGTGCTGGCGGCGCTCTGTTCCCGCAGGGAGGAGGAAATGTCGCTCACCATGTCCACCACCTGCTGGGCCCCGGCCTGGATCTGGCCCATGGCGTCGCCGGCCTCCCGGGCCAGTTCGACGCCCTGGGAAACCCGCTCGACACCGTGCTTCATGCTGACCACGGCCTCCTGGGTGCCGCCCTGGATGGCGGCCACCATGTCGGTGATCTCCTGGGTGGAATGGGCGGTGCGTTCGGCCAGCTTGCGCACCTCGTCGGCCACCACGGCGAAGCCCCGACCCGCCTCGCCGGCCCGGGCCGCCTCGATGGCGGCATTGAGGGCCAGCAGGTTGGTCTGGTCGGCGATTTCCTTGATGACGCCGACGATGGTGGAAATCTTCTCCGAATGCTGGCCCAGGTCCTCCACGATGCCGGCGGACTGGTTCACGGCGCTGGCGATCTGCTCGATCTCCTGCACCACGTTGCCGACGATCTGGGCGCCCCGGGCCGACAGGTCGCCGGACTGGGACGAAAGGGCGTGGGCGTCCTGGGCATTCTTGCTGATGTGATCCACGCCCACGGTCATCTGCTCGATGGCAGCCGCCATGGAGGAGGCAGCCTCGCTCTGCTGCTGGGTGGACAGGGTGATCTGTTCGCTGGCGTCGGCCATGCTGCGGGCCGAGGCGGAGAGCTGGTTCACGCTCTGCTGCACGCTGGTGGTGAGGCTGGCGAAGGCGCCGGCCACCTCGTTGAAGCTGCCGGCCACCTGCTGCAGTTCATCCTTGGACTGGAGCTGGATGCGGGCCGTCAGGTCGCCCTGGGCGATGCGGTGGGCGCTGGCGGAAAAGCCGGTGATGCAGGAAACGATGGCCAGGTAGGCGCCGGCGGAAAGGTAGATGAAGACCAGCACCATCACCAGGGACAGGCCCAGGTTGAGCAGCAGGCCTCGTTCGGCCTTGGCCTTGCGCTCGCCGATGAGCTGCTTGGCGGTGGGCAGCAGGGTGTCGTAGAGCTGGGCGTAGCCCTTGTCGATGACGGCGGTGGACTGCTTGAAGAAGTCGCCGGAATCGGTGACGAACATGCCGGCGATGATGTCCTGGTTCACGATATTCACCAGGCCGCTCACCGCCTCGTTGAGATCCTTGGAGGAAGTGCCCAGGGTGTCGCGGATGGCCGGGTTGTGGCGGGCCGTCTTCTGCAGGTTCACATTGAGGGCGGCCAGGGTGTCGGAAACCTGGGCCATTAGGATGCCGATATCGACCCGCTGGTGATCGTTGATGCTCTTCTTGGCCAGGATGCCGGTGCCCTTGGCCCGGGTCTGGCCGAGACGCTCCAGCATGGAGGGCAGCTTGACCACGGCGGTTTCCAGCAGATAGTAGGAATCCATGTTGGGGTCGATGGTGAGGCCGCTCTCGTCGGCCACGTCCACCTTCAGCTGCAGGATGGCGGCGATCAGCCGGGTGTGGGCCGCAAAGCTCTCCGTGGCGGTCCAGGAAAGGCCGTCGGCGGCAATCAGGTTCCACTCCTCGTTGATCTTCTTCCACTCTTCGGAGGCGGCAACGGAGGCCGGCAGGATCGGACCCAGGCCCTGCAGGGCGGTCTTCACTTCGCCGGTCTTGGCCTCCCTCTTGGGCAGCAGGCTGGCGTCGCCATTGATGACGCCGGCGGAAAGGCCGCGGTGCTGCTGGGTGAACTGCACCAGGCGGTCCATGGGCACGATCACCTCCAGGGCCGCCAGTTCGTCGTTGGCCAGGTGGATCTGGCTCTGCAACTGACGCGACAGATTGACGAAGAGCACGGCGATGGCGATCAGGGCCACCAGGCCGATGAGGGCGAATTTCTTCGGATAGGTCAGCCGATGCATCAAGGCAATGGCCGGTGCAAACAGGATTTGCATCATTTTTTTAGGCTCCAGGTTGAACAGCGTCTTGCGGTCTGCGCCGCCTTTCTCCCTCGGGTCTTTTTTTAGTATTTGCTACGGGCAATGCCAAAACAGGTCGCTTACCAGGGCTCCTCCAGGAACATGCCGTCGGCCAGGTGCACCGTGCGGTCGGCCCGGGCCGCCAGGGCCGGATCGTGGGTGACGATGACGAAGGCGGTGCCCTGCTCCCGGCTCACTTCCAGCATCAGGTCGAACACCTGCTCCGCCGTATGACGGTCCAGGTTGCCCGTCGGTTCATCGGCCAGCACGCAGGCCGGGCGGGTCACCAGGGCCCGGGCGATGGCCGCCCGCTGCCGCTCGCCGCCGGACAGTTCCGACGGCAGGTGGTGCAGGCGATGGCCCAGCCCGACTTTCTGCAGCATGGCCTCGGCCTGGCTTTCCGCCTCGGCCCGGGGCAGGCGGCGGATGAGCAGGGGCATGGCCACGTTCTCCAGGGCCGTGAATTCCGCCAGCAGGTGGTGGAACTGGTACACGAAGCCCAGGTAGCGGTTGCGCCACTCGCCCCGGGCCGCCTCGGACAGGCTGAAGGGATCGGCGCCCTTGAGCCGCACCGTGCCGGCGGTGGGCCGGTCCAGCCCGCCCAGGAGGTGCAGCAGGGTGCTCTTGCCCGAGCCGGAGGAACCCACCACCGCCAGGCGCTCACCGGGCTGCAGGGAAAGGTCGATGCGGGTCAGCACCGGCACTTCCAGGTCGCCCTGGCGATAGACCTTGGACAGGCCCTGGCAGGCCAGCACGGCCGTATCGCTGGCCCTATTCTCCATCGCACTTTCCGCTACTGCTGCCGCACTTGCCATCGCTGCCTCATTCATAACGCAGGGCCTCCGCCGGATTGACGCGGGAAGCGCGCCAGCTCGGGTAGAGGGTTGCCGCCAGGGCCAGCACGAAGGCGATGGCGGTGATACCGGTGACGTCGCCCCACTGCAGTTCCGACGGCAGCTGGGAGATGTAATACACATCCTTGGCCAGGAACTGGGTGCCCAGCACCCGCTCGATGAAGGGCACCACCACGTCGATGTTCAGGGCCAGGGCGACGCCGCCGACCACCCCCAGGCCCAGGCCGATGACGCCGATGAGGGCACCCTGGACCACGAAGACCGCCATGATGCTGCGGGGGCTGGCCCCCAGGGTGCGCAGGATGGCGATGTCCGCCTGCTTGTCGGTGACGGCCATGACCAGGGTGGAAACGATGTTGAATGCTGCCACGGCCACGATCAGGGAAAGAATGATGAACATCATGTTTTTCTCGATTTGCACGGCGCGGAAGAAATTGGCGTGGCTGCGGGTCCAGTCGGAGATGTAGGCGTCCTCCTGGATCAGGGGCACCAGTTCCCGGGCCACCCGGGGGGCGCGGAACAGGTCGTCCAGCTTCAGGCGCACGCCGGAGACGCCGTCGCCCAGGCGGTACAGCAGCTGGGCGTCGCTCATGTCGATGAGGGCCAGGCCCGAGTCGTATTCATACATGCCGGCCTCGAAAATGCCGACCACGGTGAAGGAGCGCAGCCGGGGCACCACCCCGGCCGGCGTCACGGTGCCCTGGGGCGCGATCAGGGTCACCTTGTCCTCCAGGGTGACGCCCATGGCATTGGCCAGGTCGCTGCCGAGGACGATGCCGAAACCGCCGGGCTGCAGGTTCTCCAGCTTGCCCGCCTTCATGAAGCGGCCGAAGTCCGCCACCTTGTCCTCCAGCTCGGGGATGATGCCCCGCACCAGGGTGCCGCGCACCGTCTCGTCCCGGGAGAGCATGGCCTGGGCCTGGACGAAGGGCGCTGCCGCCTTCACTTCCGGATGCTGCAGGGTCTGCCGCCCCACCTCCAGCCAGTTGTGCAGCTCGCCGTTGATGCCGGTGACCTGGATGTGGGAAGCCACCCCCAGGATGCGGGTGCGCAGCTCCTTCTGGAAGCCGTTCATCACCGACAGCACCACGATCAGGGCCGCCACGCCGAGGGCGATGCCGGCCATGGAAATGAGGGAAATGAAGGAGATGAAATGGTTGCGGCGCTTGGCCCGGGTATAACGCAGGCCGACCAGGAGTTCGTAGGGCAGTTTCATGCCGAGGGGAGGCCCGCGGGAACGGGCTGAAAAGCAAAGGCGCTATGCTACACTTTTGCCCGCTTTTGGCCACTTGCGGCAATACGCAGCGGGCAGGCGCCGGCGGCCCCAACCCGGCTCAAAGGCTGGCCGCAGCTCCCGGACCAGAACCAAATGTCGCCTCGGTCGGCCCCGCCGCATTCTCCTTGTTTTCCCCCATATTTTTCTTTTCCAGCCAGGCTTTGCCCATGCGCCTCACCCTCCTCGTTCCCGAACTGCTGTGGCCCGAACCGGAAGACGACCTGGCCTGGCAGGCCCTGGATTGCCCGGCCCTGGCCACCCTGCTGCAACGGAGCGAACTGCAGCGCCGCCCGGCCCTGGCCGCCGAGGCCCAGGCGGCCCGCTGGCTGGGCCCGACGCCGCAACCCCTGGGCGCCCTGCGCCTGCTGGGAGAGGACGGTGCCGCCCTGGCGCCGGACACCGGCATCTGGCTCTGTGCCGACCCCATCCACCTGCGCCTGCACCAGGAAGAGATCATCGTCGCCGACAGCCGGGAACTGGACCTGGAAGCCGCCGAAGTCGAAACCTTGGCCGCCAGCCTCAACGCCCACTATGCGGGCGAGGCCAGCTTCCACCCGATGACGGCCAGCCGCTGGTATGTGCGCCTGGAGACGCCCTGGGCGGCCGAACTGCCCGGGGACGCCCTGCCGCCCCTTTCCGCCGCCGCCGGCCGCCGCCTCAACCTGCCGACCCCGGCGGACGTGCCGTCGCGCCGCCTGCTAGCCCTGATGAACGAAATACAGATGCTGCTGCACAGCCACCCGGTGAACGAAGCCCGGGGCGAGCGGGGCCTGCCCGCCGTGAACGGCCTCTGGCTGTGGGGCGCCGGCAGTCTGGCGGCAGCGGCCCCGCAGGCAGGCGCCATCTGGAGCAACCAGCCCCTGCCCCGGGGACTGGCCCGAGCCGCCGGTCTGCAGCACCACCCCCTGCCCGCCTCCGCCCACTCCCTGTTGCAGGCCGGGCCGGCTGAAGAACGCCATCTGGTGTGCCTCGACGACCTGCTGCAGGCGGCCCAGGACCAGGACGCCCAGGCCTGGCGCGACGCCCTGGCGGACCTGGAAAACCGCTGGTTCGCTCCCCTCAAGACAGCCCTGGCCAAGGGGCGCCTCAGCCAGCTGGAAGTGGTGGCCGGCACCAGCTACGGCGACCTGACCTGGCAGGCGAGCCCGCGCCAGATCAAGGGCGGCCTCTTTTCCTTCCTCGCCGGCAAGCCCGAAGCCCTGCAGCAGCTGGCCCGCCGCCTGGCCGCCGCCTAGGCCCCGACCGCCCCCAATTTCCCCAAAGTCACCGTCATGACCCAGCTCATCGCCCGCCCCGTCCCGCCCCGCCCCCAGTGGCAACTGGAGCAGGAAGGCCTGCACCCGCTCCTGGCCCGCATCTACGCCGCCCGGGGCATCAAGCACAAGGCCGAACTGGATTACGACCTGAAAAGCCTGATTCCCCCGAGCCAGCTCACCGGCACCGAAGAGGCCGCCATCCTCCTGGCCGATGCCATCGAGGCCGAGGCCCGCATCCTCGTCGTCGGCGACTACGACTGCGACGGCGCCACCGCCACCGCCGTGGCCGTGCGCGCCCTGCGCCTCCTGGGCGGCACGGTGGACTACCTGGTGCCCGACCGCTTCGTCCACGGCTATGGCCTTTCGCCCCAGATCGTCGAGCTGGCGGCAGAGCGCCAGCCGGACCTGCTGGTCACCGTGGACAACGGCATCGCCAGCATCGAAGGGGTGGAAGCGGCGCGCCAGCTGGGCATCGCCACCCTCATCACCGACCACCACCTGCCGGCCGAGACCCTGCCGGAGGCGGACTGCATCGTCAATCCCAACCAGCCCGGCTGCACCTTCCCCAGCAAGGCCCTGGCGGGAGTCGGCGTCATGTTCTACGTGGCCCTGGCCCTGCGCGCCGAGATGCGCCGCCGCGGCGCCTTCGGCCCGGAGCGCCCGGAGCCCAACTTCTCCTGCCTGCTGGACCTGGTGGCCCTGGGCACGGTGGCCGACGTGGTCAAGCTGGACCACAACAACCGCATCCTGGTGGCCCAGGGCCTGAAGCGCATGCGCGAAGGCAAGCTGACGCCGGGCATCCGCGCCCTCTTCCGTGCCGCCGGACGCAATCTGCAGACCGCCTCCGCCTTCGACCTGGGCTTCACCGTCGGCCCCCGCCTCAACGCCGCCGGCCGCCTCTCGGACATGAGTCTGGGTATCGAATGCCTCATCACCGACGACGAGGCCCGGGCCGCCAACATCGCCCAGCAGCTGGACCAGCTCAACCGGGAACGGCGCGAGATCGAGGCCGGCATGCAGGAACAGGCCCTCATCCACCTGGAAAACTTCGACCTGGAAGCCAGCGGCGCCGGCGTCGCCCTCTTCGACCCGGACTGGCACCAGGGGGTGGTCGGCATCCTGGCCTCCCGCATCAAGGAAAAGCTGCACCGCCCGGTGTTCGCCTTCGCCCGGGGCGACGACGGCCAGATCAAGGGTTCCGGCCGCTCCATTCCCGGCCTGCACCTGCGGGATGCCCTGGATCTCGTCTCCAAGCGGGCCCCCGGCATCCTGCTGCGCTTCGGCGGCCACGCCATGGCCGCCGGCGCCACCCTGATGGAAGAACGCTTCGAGGAATTCAAGAGCCTCTTCGCCCAGGTGGCCGACGAACTGCTCAACCCGGCGGACCTGACCCGCACCCTGGAGACGGACGGCGCCCTGGAGGCCGGCTACATCTCCCTGCAGGTGGCGGAAATGCTGGCCGGCGAAGTGTGGGGCCAGGGCTTCCCGGCGCCGTTGTTCGAGGACGTGTTCGAGGTGGAAAGCCAGCGGGTGCTGAAGGACAAGCACCTCAAGCTGCGCCTGAAGAAGGAGCGGTCGGTGCTGGAGGCGATCCAGTTCAACGCCACGGAAAATCCCGGCCCCCGGGCCCGCCTGGCCTACCGCCTGACCATCAACGACTACAACGGGGTGCAGACGCCCCAGCTGGTGGTGGAGCACTGCGCCCCGGCCTGAGGAGCAGAAGGGACGGGCCTTCCCAGGCAACCTGCCGGGAAAGTCGCGTGAATGCTGGCTCCCAGGGCAGGTGATTTCCAGCCTTCGCCCCGGGCCGCGACGCCCGCCCGGGCGCCAAACGCGGTCTAGCTGCGCTTCACGGACACCGCGCCCACCGCCGCCAGGATCAGCAGGGCCGCCACCCCTTCCCGCCAGCCGGGCTGCTCCCCCAGGATCAGGGCTCCGCCGAGGACGCCGATGAGGGGCGTCACCAGGGAGGACAGGGAGGACACCGCCACCGGCACCATCAGCACGATGCGGTTCCAGGCCCAGTAGCAGAACATGAAGGCGACGAAGACGTTGTAGGAGACGCCGAAGGCCGGCCAGAACGAGGGCCAGGCCAGGCGCGAGGTTTCCAGGGGAAGCGCCACCGCCAGCATGGGCAGGCCGCCCAGGACCATCATCCAGCCCGTCAGGGCGGTGGTGGACAGCCCCACCGGCAGACGCTTCAGCAGCACCACCCCGAGGGCCCAGCTCCACGCCGCGCCGACCATGCAGGCCACCCCCACCGGCGCCCGCAGCATGCCTTCCAGGCTGTCGCCCATGAGCACCCCGACCCCGGCCAGGCCCAGCAGCAGGGCCACGATACGGCCCGCCGTCAGCCGCTCGCCGAGAAGCCACACCGACAGCAGCACGCTCCACAGGGGCATGGTGTAGCCCAAGAGGGCAGCCCGTCCCGAGGGCAGCAGGCCGACGCCGTAGATGGCGAGGACATTCCAGCCGACGATGTTGGTCAGGGTCACCAGGGCCAGGCGGCCCCAGCGGCTGCGGGGTACCCGGATGCTGCCGCCGCCGGCCCGGGCGATGGCCAGGATGCCGAGGCCGCCCAGCAGCAGGCAGCTGCCGCGGAAATAGAGGGGCGGCACTTCGGACAGCACCACTTTCATCACCGGCCAGTTGAAGCCCCAGCCCAGGGCCAGGGCGGCCAGCAGCAGGAGCCCCTGGCGGGGCAGACGTTCGAAACTGGAGGTGGGGAGGGACACCGGCGGCAACCCGGAAGAAAAGGGGCTACGGAGTTTACTCCTTTGCCCGCCTTCCTTGCATCGTCGCGGCCACCGGGAGCCCGGTGCAAAGTGTATAATTGCCGGTTTTCCCAGCAGAACAGCCAAGAACATGGAAGCGGAACAGCTCAACGCCATCGCCAACAAGCTTGCCGACCTGGAATCCCGGTCGGCGGAACTTCGGAGGTATCTTTGACTACGACACCAAGGAAGTCCGTCTAGTCGAAGTCTCCCGCGAACTGGAAAGTCCCGACGTCTGGGACGACGCCAAGCGCGCCCAGGACCTGGGCCGGGAAAAGAAGGCCCTGGAAGGCGTGGTGGTGACCCTGCAGGAAGTGGCCCAGGGTCTGGCCGACGGCAAGGAGCTGTTCGAGATCGCCCGTGAAGAAGGCGACTTCGACACCGTGGCCGCCGTGGCCGCCGACAACGAGGCCATCGAGGCCAAGGTGGCGGCCCTGGAATTCCGCCGCATGTTCAACAATCCCCAGGACCCGAATCCCTGCTTCCTGGAAATCCAGGCCGGCGCCGGCGGTACCGAGGCCCAGGACTGGGCTTCCATGCTGCTGCGCATGTACCTGCGCTACACCGAGCGCAAGGGTTTCGACGTGCAGGTGCTGGAAGAATCCGAAGGCGACGTGGCCGGCATCAAGAGCGCCACCCTGCGCATCGCCGGCGACTACGCCTACGGCATGCTGCGCACCGAGACCGGCATCCACCGCCTGGTGCGCAAGAGCCCCTTCGACTCCAACGCCCGCCGCCACACCTCCTTCACTTCCGTGTTCGTCTATCCGGAAGTGGACGACTCCATCGAGATCGACATCAACCCGGCGGACGTGCGCACCGATACCTACCGCGCCTCCGGCGCCGGCGGTCAGCACATCAACAAGACCGACTCCGCCGTGCGTCTGACCCACGTGCCCACCGGCATCGTGGTGCAGTGCCAGAACGACCGTTCCCAGCACCGCAACCGGGACGAAGCCTGGCAGATGCTGCGGGCCCGCCTCTACGAATTCGAACTGCGCAAACAGCAGGCCGAGCAGCAGAAGCTGGAAGACGCCAAGTCCGACATCGGCTGGGGCCACCAGATCCGCTCCTACGTGCTGGACCAGTCCCGCATCAAGGACCTGCGCACCAACTTCGAAACGGGTAACACCCAGGCCGTACTCGACGGCGACCTCGACGACTTCATCCAGGCCAGCCTCAAGCAAGGCGTGTAAGCGAATAAAACATCAGGCAGACGACCATGACCGAACAGACCGCACAACCCCAGGACGAGAATCAGCTCATCGCCGAGCGCCGGGCCAAGCTGGCCAAGTGGCGCGAGAGCGGCAAGGCCTACCCCAACGACTTCCGCCGCGAGAACACCGCCGGCCGCCTCGACGAGCTGTACAGCGAGAAAACCGCCGAGGAACTGGAAGCCGCCCCCATCAGCGTCAAGGTTGCCGGCCGCATCATGCTGCGCCGCCTCATGGGCAAGGCCAGCTTCGCCACCATCCAGGACGTTTCCGGCCGCATCCAGCTTTACGTCAAGGTGGACCTGGTGGGCGCCGAAGCCTATGACGACTTCAAGCACTGGGACATCGGCGACATCGTCGGTGCCGAAGGCACCCTGTTCAAGACCCGCACCGGCGAACTGACCATCCAGGTCTCCGAGATCCGCCTGCTGTCCAAGGCCCTGCGCCCCCTGCCGGAGAAGTTCCACGGTCTGACCGACATGGAACAGCGCCACCGCCAGCGCTATCTCGACCTGATCATGAACGAGTCCTCCCGGTTCACCTTCGTGGCCCGCAGCCGGATGATCCAGTCCATCCGCAACTACATGATCAGTCACCACTTCCTGGAAGTGGAAACGCCCATGATGCACCCCATCCCCGGCGGTGCCTCGGCCAAGCCCTTCATCACCCACCACAACGCCCTGGACATGGAACTGTTCCTGCGCATCGCGCCGGAGCTGTACCTGAAGCGCCTGGTGGTGGGCGGCTTCGAGAAGGTCTTTGAAGTTAATCGCAACTTCCGCAACGAAGGCCTCTCCACCCGCCACAACCCCGAATTCACCATGATGGAGTTCTACGAGGCCTATGCCGACTACAAGCTCCTCATGGACTTCACCGAAGGCCTGCTGCGCCACGCCGCCCGCGACGCCCTGGGCACCGAGGTGTTCCAGTACCAGGGCCGGGAGCTGGACCTGTCCAAGCCCTTCGCCCGCCTGACCATGGTCCAGGCCGTGCGTGCCCAGTGCCCCGGCTACTCCGAAGCCGAACTGAATGACGCCGAGTGGCTGAAGAAGAAGCTGGGCGAAATGAAGGTCGCGGTGAAGCCCGGCATGGGCCTGGGCGCCCTGCAGCTGCTGATGTTCGAGGAAGTGGCCGAAGCCAACCTGTGGGACCCCACCTTCATCATCGACTACCCGGTGGAAGTCTCCCCCCTGGCCCGGGCCTCCGACAGCAATCCGGAAATCACCGAGCGCTTCGAGCTGTTCATCGTCGGCCGGGAAATCGCCAACGGCTTCTCCGAGCTGAACGATCCGGAGGACCAGGCCGCCCGCTTCCTGGAGCAGGCCAAGGCCAAGGATGCCGGCGACGAGGAAGCCATGTTCTACGACGCCGACTACATCAAGGCCCTGGAATTCGGCCTGCCCCCCACCGGCGGCTGCGGCATCGGCATCGACCGTCTGGTCATGCTGCTCACCGACACCGCCAACATCCGGGACGTCATCCTCTTCCCCCAGATGCGCAAGGAAGACTGAACGCCGAACCCTATCGACTCCGCCCGGAGTCGATAAAAAAAGGCGCGGTGGCCGCAAGGCCCCGCGCCTTTTTCTTGCCTGCCGCCACGGCCCGGACTCCGGCCCGGCAGGCGCTCCGCCGCCCTAGTGGCCGCCCTGCTCCATGTAGCGTTCCAGGGCACTGCGGGTATCGGCCAGGAGTTGGGGCAGGCTCTCGCCCAGGCGCCGCACTTCGGCCGCCTGCCCTTCCCGGGCGGCCGCCTCGACCCGGGCCGCCAGTTCGGACAGGGGCCGGGCACCGATGCTGGCAGCGGCAGACTTGAGGCTGTGGGCCGCCTCCCGGGCCGCCGCCAGGTCGTCCTGGGCCATGTTCTGCAGGGCCTGGCTGGCCTGGGCAAGGAAGGTGGAAACGAAGCGGGCCAGGAAGATGCTGCGCACCTCCCCCGCCTCTTCCTGGCGCGCGGCAATGGCGTCCAGCACCGCCGCGTCCAGCAGGGCTCCCGCCTCCCGCTCCGGCCGGGCCTGGACCCGCACCTGGGCGCCGCCTTCCGGCGGTCCCAGCCAGTCGGTGAGCAGGGCCACCAGGGCCAGCTCGTCAAAGGGTTTGGGCAGGAAGCCGTTCATGCCAGCGGCCAGACAGCGCTGCCGGTCCTCGGCGAAGGAATTGGCGGTGAGGGCGATGATGGCGGTGGGCAGCCGGCCCGCCTGGATCTCCCGCTGGCGCAGCTCCCGGGAGGCGGTGAGGCCGTCCATGACCGGCATCTGACAATCCATGAGGATCAGGTCGAAATCCCGCTCGGCCCATTTTTCCAGGGCCTCCCGGCCGTGGTTGGCCACCTCCACCTGGCAGCCGAAGACCTGCAGCAGGCCCCGGGTCACCTCCTGGTTGGTCAGGTTGTCCTCCACCAGCAGCACCTTGCCGTGGAAGCGGGGCCGGTTCGGCACCGCAGCAGCCGCCGGGCGCCAGGCGGCCCCCTGCCAGCCGGCAGCCGGCGGCAGCTCGGCACCCCGGGGCGCCACCATGAAGGCCTGGCCGATGCTGCGCACGAATTCCTTGCGCGACACCGGCTTCGACAGGCGCTGGGCAAAGACCTGGGCCAGTTCCCCTTCCAGGGTGCTGGCGCCGAAGTCGGAGAGGGCGATCCACACGCCGCCGCAGCGGCGGTGCCAGTCCTGCCAGGTGGCCTCGGGCAGTTGCAGGTAGCACAGGTCGGCCAGCACCGCCTGGGCCGCGCCCTCGCCCAGGAGCCGCTCCGCTTCGGGGGCATTGCGGGCCAGGCGGCAGTCCAGGCCCAGGCTCTGGGCGTAGTCCTGCAGGATCAGGGCCAGGGTGGGCTGGGGTTCCAGCAGCACCAGGCGGAAGCCCGGATAGTGGATGCCGGTGGGGTTGTCCCGCACCACATGGAAAGGCAGTTCGAAACTGAATTCGCAGCCCTCGCCGGGACGGCTGGAGACGGTCAGGTCCCTGGCCCCCATCAGACGCACCAGCTCCCGGCTGATGGCCAGGCCCAGGCCCGTGCCTTCGGCCCGCCGGCTGGCGGCTTCCTCGATCTCGGCCGGGGTCTGGGAGGCGGCGCTGGTCTGGGAATAGGCCTGGAACAGCTTGCCCTGCTCCGATTCGGGAATGCCGGGCCCGGTGTCGCGCACGGTGAAGCGCAGCAGGATCACGTCGCCCCGCTCCCGGCTGTCGCCGGCGGCCCCCGGACTGCGCTCCACCCGCAGGCAGACTTCGCCCTGCTCGGTGAATTTGACCGCGTTGCCGAGCAGGTTGAAGAGCACCTGCTTGAGCCGGTTGGGGTCCCCCGCCAGGGTCACGGGCAGTTCGCCCTTGAGATGCACCGCCAGCTCCAGGCCCTTTTCCCGGGCATTGGGCGCCAGCAGCAGGGCGGCGCTCTCCACGGTGTCGGCCAGGTCGAAGGGCACCGCATCCACGGTCAGCTTGCCGGCCTCGATCTTGGAAAAGTCGAGCACGTCGTTGAGCACGTTGAGCAGGGTTTCGCCGGAGCGCAGGGCGGCCTCGGTCATGCGCCGCTGGTCGCCGGAGAGGGCCGTGGTCTGCAACAGGCGGATCATGCCCAGCACGCCGTTGAGGGGGGTGCGGATCTCGTGACTCATGGTGGCGAGGAAGCGGCTCTTGACCCGGCTCGCCTCCTCCGCCGCATCCCGGGAATGGGTCAGTTCCTCGGTGCGGGAGGCCACCATTTCCTCCAGGGATTCCCGATAGCGGGCCAGACGTTCGTCCCGCTGCTCGATCTCCGCCAGCATGGCATTGAAACTGTCGATGAGGCGGCCCACCTCGTCCTCGCTGCCGCTCTCCTCCCGCTCCACCCGCAGGGAAAAGCGCTTGTGCCGGGTGATGTCCCGGGTGGCCTGCTCCAGGCGCACCACCGGGGCGGCGATGATGTGCTGCAGGCGACGTGCCGCCAGCACCGCGGCGAGCATGGAAAGCACCGTCACCAGCAGCCAGATGAGGGCGCCCCGGCCCACCGCATCCCAATAGCCGTCGCGGCTGGCCAGCAGTTCGATGTGGCCGACCACGCCGCTGTGGAAGACGATTTCCCGGCTCTCCCGGATGCGGTTCCAGGAGGCCGGCAGCCAGGCCAGGCGCTCCTGCTGCAGCGGGTTGCCGCGCAGGTAGCGGGCGAAGAGCTGGCCCTGGGCATCGCTGACCAGCACCTCGATCACCGCCGGGTCGGCGGAAAGGGCCCGCAGGGTATCCTGGGCCGCCTTGCCGTCGTTGAAGACCAGGGGCGCCTCCAGGTTGCGGGCGGTGACGTCGAGCAGGGCCTGCAGGTTTTCCCGGTTGAACTGCTCCACCTCGCGCAGGCCGTGGATCAGGGTCAGGCTGGCATAGACCAGCAGGGCCGAGGCGGCCACCAGCATGAGGACCAGGCGCAGCTTTTCGCCGATGGGCAGGGAGCGGAATCTACGGCGCATCATCGTGGCCTTCCGTAAATGGTGCGGGCCAGGCGCAGGAGATGGGCGCTGAGCCGGATGTTGGCGCGGCGCAGGGCCGCAAGATTGACGTCGAAGGCGACCTGGGTGCCTTCCCGGGCCAGGCCCACCATGCAGCCCTGGCTGACCAGGTCCTCGCCTTCGCACACCGTCAGCACCGGCGCCGTCGCCAGGGCCTGGGTCCACTCCAGGTCCCAGTCCCCCTGGCTGCGCCCGGGGGCGTCGCCGAGGAACAGCACCTGGCAGTCCCGGGCCTCGGCCGGGCGGCTGCGGGGAGAGACGCCGATGCGCCGCCCGAGCAGGGTCTGGCTGTCCAGGGCGAGCAGGGAATCGACCACCGGCCCCCGGCCGGCGACACAGATCAGGGTGTGCCTGACCGACCAGTTGCCCTCGCCCCACTCCGCGTAGTTGGCCAGATTGGCCACCAGGGCCGCCTTCACCGCCGCCTCCGAGGGCGGGTTGGCCAGCGCCCACAGGGGCCAGCAGCAGAGCAGCAGCAGGCAACGCCTCACGTCAGAAGCCCCAGCTCAGCACGACGCTGAGTTCCCGGCGCAACACGGTTTCCTGGAAGAAGGGCTGGTCGCCGAATTCCCGGTGCTTGGGCCCCAGGAGATTGCGCCCGATCAGGGAGACTTCGCTGCGCCGGTCCAGGCGCTGGGTCCAGCGCAGGTCGAAGGTGCCGTAGCCGGCGACGCCGCGCTGGTCCATGGGGCCGACGCCGCGCCAGGTCAGGTCCAGGCGCTGGTTACGGGACAGGTCCCAGAGGGAGCGGATGAACAGCTGCTCCCGGGGAAAGCCGCCCTGGAAGGAGATCAGGGCCGGGCCGACGGGCCGGCTGCTGTAGTCCAGGGCCTCCCGGTACAGGGTGAAGCCGCCGCGCAGCTGCCAGTGGGCCGCCGCCTGCCAGTCCAGCGCCCATTCCAGGCCCCGGGTGCGGCCCTGGGCGTTGTTGAAGTACATCATGGAACTGGCGCCATCGAACTCGATGGTCTGCAGGTCCTTGTAATGGTTCTGATAGACCGACACATCGCTGCTCAGGTTCGGCGTCAGCTGGGCCCGCCAGCCGGCCTCCAGGCTGCGCAGCCGCTCCGGGCGGAAGGCCGGATTGCCGACGGCCGGCAGAGGCCCGACCCCGGGGCCGTTGAAGCGGATGGCCGTATCCACCTGGTTGGGGGAACGCACCGCCCGGGCCGTGCCGGCCCACAGGGTGTGGCCGGCGGCGGCGTTCCACACCGCCCGCAGGTTGGGCTGCCATTCGCTGCCGTGGTCGGGAACCCGCTCCAGCTTGGCCCCGGCGATGATCTGCAGGGTTTCCGGGATGACGGTCCACTCGTCCTGGACAAACAGGTTGGTGACGGTGCGCTGGGAGCTGACCGGGCTGAAGGAGAGCTTGGCCGAGCTCACCGAGTCAAAACGGTACTGACGCCAGCCACCGCCCCACACCAGCCGGTGGGCCGGGCTCAGGTTGACCGTGTGCTGCAGATCCACGTCCGCCACGGTCTCTTCCAGCACCGAGCCGGAAGAGGGCTCCCGGCGCCAGGAGTGGTCCACATAGGACTGCACCTGCAACTGGGAGCCATCGCCCAGGCGGCGGCTGAGACGGCCCAGCAGGTGCTGGCCGGAAATGTCGTTGGCCGTGGACAGGGGATAGGGAGCACCGCCGCTATGTCCCTGGTAGGCCTCGCCGTTGACCATCCAGGTGTCGCTGCCGGCGGCGCTATCGGCGCGGAAGCCGATGCGGTCGGCGCGCCAGGTGTCGCCGGCACCGCTGCCGGTGAGGGACTGGTGGTCGTCCCGGCTGCGGCTGCGGGCGTAGAGGCGCCAGGCACCGCCCTCCTCCGTGGTGCTGCCCCAGCGCACGTTGGCCATGCCCCTTTCCACGTTACCCACCGCCAGGGTCGCCTGGCCGCCCTGGGTCTCGTGGGCGGAGCGGGTGACGATGTTGATCACCCCATTGACCGCGTTGGCGCCCCACAGGGCGGCCCCCGGCCCCCGCACCACCTCGATGCGGGCGATGTCGTCGAGGGCGATGTCGTAGGCGTCCCAGAAAACGCCGGAATAGATGGAGTTGTAGATGCTGCGGCCGTCGATCAGCACCAGCAGCTTGCCGCCGAAAAAGCCGTTGAAGCCCCGGGCGGAGACGCCCCACTTGTTGCCGTCGATCTGGGCCACGTGCAGGCCTGGCACGGTGCGCAGCAGGTCCGGCAGGGTGGTGGCGCCGAGGCGCTGGATGTCCTCCCGCCGCAGCACGGTGGTGGCAGCCGGCGCCTGGGCCAGTTCGGAAGGGTGCTTGAGCACGGAACTGACTTCCGTGCGCAGCAGCTCTTCGATGGAAAGGGTGGACAGGCTGGCCAGCTCGGCCGCCACGGGCTCATCCCCGGCCGCACGGGCCGGTTCCTGGAGCAAACAGGCGGCGCTGCACGAAGCCAGCGCCAGCAGCGCAGAAAGACGCGCCTTGAAAGGCATGCACACCACCCCTGAACGTTTCTTGTTGTTCGATGCTCTATGGCAAGGAGCCCCCGGCCCCTTTTTATGAAGGGTGGATTTTATCGGCTTGAAGCCCCCAGGGAAAGCGAATCGATTGTATCTACGCCGAAAAACCGGCCTTGGGGCACATCGCCTCCCCTTGCGGCAAGAAGCATTAACAAAGGTAACAATCTGTTTCCCCGGTCGGCCAAAGGCCGGGCAAGGCGTTCTAATAGCCATGGAATCCCTCATTCGCCCCCGGAGCAACGCCATGGAAGTCAAAGCCCTCCATCCCCTGATCAAGATCGCCGCCGTTTCCGTCACCGCCCTCAGCCTGGCCGGTGTCGGCGTCCTCACCGGCATCCTGCCGGCCCCAGGCCAAAACAAGCCGGCGGAAACGCCCAGTGCCACCATGGCCGCCGCAGAACCTGCCCCGGCAACGATCGCAGCCCCGGCCGCCACCACGCCCCCGGCTGAAGCCGCCCCCCCGGCAGCCGCCAGGACGGCGCCGCCGGTGGCCGCCAGCAAGTCCAAGGAAAGCGCCAAGCGGGCCAAGCCCGTGACCAAGGAACAGCCGGCAGCGGCCACCGTGGCCCAAGGCGAAGCCGTGCCGGCCAAGGCTGCGGCACCTGTATGCAAGGACTGCGGCGTCATCGAAAGCATCATGGAAGTGAAGAAGCCCGGTGAAGGCACGGGCCTGGGCGCCGTCGCCGGCGGCGTCCTCGGCGGTCTCCTGGGCAACCAGGTGGGGGGCGGCAAGGGCCGCACCGCCATGGCCGTCCTCGGTGCCGCCGGTGGCGCCTACGCCGGGCACCAGGTGGAAAAGAACGCCCGCAGCAACATGGAATACCAGATCACGGTGCGCTTCGACGACGGCACCACCCAGCGCTTCACCGAGGCCAATCCCCCGGCCTGGCGCCAGGGCGACCGGGTCAAGGTCAGCGACGGCATCCTGCGCAGCGCCGACTGAAGCCCGGGCTTAACGGCCCCATGGGGGCGTGCGACAATCCGCCCCCATGAGCACGCCCGCCTCCCCTGCCCCCCATTCAGTCGCCGACGCCAATCCCGACGCCTACCGGCCCCTCGTTCCCGCCCGCCTTTGCCGCAACGACGCCGGCGTACCCTACTCGCCGGACTACGACGACATCTACCACACCGCCGCCGGGGCCCTGGGCCAGGCCCGCCACGTCTTCCTCGCCGGCAACGGCCTGCCCCGGCGCTGGCAGCAGCGGGAAAGCTTCACCATCGTCGAGACCGGCTTCGGCATCGGCCTCAATTTCCTCGCCACCTGGGCCGCCTGGCGGGACGATCCGGCCGCCTGCCGGCGCCTGCATTTCGTCTCCCTGGAAAAGCATCCCTTCAGCGCCGCCGACCTGGGCGAACTGCACGCCGCCCATCCCGAGCTGGCGGAACTGGCGGCCGAGCTGCGGGCCCAGTGGCCCCTGCTCACCCCCGGCGTGCACCGCCTGCATTTCGCCGGCGGCCGGGTCAGCCTGACCCTTTTCTTCGGCGACGCCCAGAGCCTGCTGCCCCAGTTGCGGCTGGCCGCCGACGCCTTCTACCTGGACGGTTTCGCCCCGGCCAAGAATCCGGACCTGTGGTCCCCCTTCGTCTTCCGCGGCCTGGCCCGCTGCGCCGCTGCCGGCGCCACCCTGGCCACCTGGTCGGTGGCCGCCGGGGTACGCGAAGGCTTGCAGGCCGTCGGTTTCGTCAGCGACAAGGCCCCCGGCTTCGGCGGCAAGCGGGACATGCTGCAGGGCCAGTACCGGGGCCCGGGCGTGCGCCGGACGGTAATGCCGGGCAAGCGCATCCTGGTCATCGGCGCCGGTTTCGCCGGCACCTCCACGGCCCACCGCCTGGCGGAGCGGGGCTACCAGGTGACCCTGCTGGATCAGGCCGAGGGCCCCGGCTGCGGCGCCTCCGGCAACCGGGTCGGGGTCCTGCGCCCCCTGCCCAGCCTGGACGACAACCGCCTCTCCCGCCTTACCCGCAGCGCCTTCCTGTACACCCGCCGCCATCTGCTGGCCCTCTCCGCCGCCGGCCTGCCGGTGCGCTGGGGCGCCAGCGGCGTCCTGCACCTGGCCCGGGACAAGACCCACGAAGCCACCCAGCGCCAGGTGGCCGAAACCTTCGCAGCCCCCGAGCTGTTCCGTTACGTTGACGCCACCGAATCCTCCCGCCTCATCGGCTGGCCAGTATCGGTGGGCGGCTGGCATTTCCCCGGCGGCGGCTGGGGCATGCCCCCCAGCCTGTGCCAGGCCAACCTGCAGGCCCATCCGGCCATCGAGCAACGCTACGGCCAGCGGGTGGAAAAACTGGAGGCCGGCGCCGACGGCTGGGCCGCCTACGCCGCCGACGGCACCCTGCTGGCTGAGGCCGACCAGGTGGTGCTGGCCAATGCCGCCGACGCCAGGCGCCTGGGGGGCTGCGACTGGCTGCCCCTGCGCAGCGCCCGGGGCCAGGCCACCCTGGTGCCGGAAACGGCCACGCCGCCCCTCGACATGGTGGTGTGCCGCCTCGGCTACGTGACGCCGCCCCTGGACGGCCTGCGAGTCTGCGGCGCCTCCTTCCTGGCCGGAGACGAAGACCCCCTGCCGCGGCTGGAGGAGCAGCAGGACAACCTGGCCAAGCTCAATTTCATCCTGCCCGGTTTCGCCAAGGACTTGGCAGCGGCAGACCTGGGCAGCCGGGTGGGCTTCCGCCCCATTTCCCCGGACCGCCTGCCCATGCTCGGCCCCCTGCCGGAAAACACCACCCCGGCAACCGGCGCCCGCCTGCAGACCCTGCCGCGCCGCCCCGGCCTGTGGCTGGCCAGCGGCTTCGGCGCCCGGGGCTTCGTATGGTCCGCCTGGGCCGGCGAATTCCTGGCCAGCCAGATTGCCGGCGATCCCCTGCCCCTGGAAGGAGACCTGGCGGACGCCCTGGACCCGGCCCGCTTCCTGCTCAAGCCGGTGAAGGCCGCACGCTTCAACGACCGGGAATAGCCCCTGCCACCGCCAGGGCCAGACGCTGGCCCGCCTCGGCCTCCAGCCGGGGAGCCCGTTCCTGCAGATAGTCCAGGAAGGCCTGGGCCAGGGGCGTCAGGCGCTTGCCTGCCGGCGCCACCACCTGCCAGCGGGCCGGAATGGGCGTGCCCCGCACCGGCAGCACGGCAATCCCCAGTTCTTCCGGATGGGGCCCCAGGGCGTGGGCCGACAGCACGGACAGGCCCAGCCCCCCCGCCACCGCCTGACGCACCGCCTCGTTGCTGCCCAGCTCCAGCCGGGGCCGCAGCTGCACGCCCCGGGCGGCAAAAAACTCCTCGGCCGCCAGCCGGGTGCCGCTGCCCGGTTCCCGCAGCACGAATTCCGCATCGGCCAGGGCCCCTGCTGCCACCTGCTTGCGCGTGGCCAGGGGATGGTCGGCCGCCGCCACCACCACCAGCGGATTGGTCAGGAAGGGAACGGCGCTCACCGGCGTCTCCGCCGGCGGCTTGGTCATGATGTACAGGTCGTCCTGGTTCTCCAGCAGCCGGCCGACCACCGCCTGCCGGTTCAGGACCACCAGGGACACTTCCACCGCCGGCCGGACCTTGCGGAACTCCCCCAGCAGGCGGGGAATGAAGGCTTCGGCGGTACTGACCACTGCCAGCCGCAGCCGCCCCCCCTGGTCGCCCCGCAGCACGGCCAGCTCGTTTTCCAGCTGCCCCAGCTCCTCCGCCACCCGGGCGGCGGTGGCCGCCACCAGGCGCCCCGCTTCCGTCAGGTGCAGCCGGCGTCCCACCCGCTCGTGCAGGGGCAGGCCGACCTGCTCGGCCAGCTGCTTGAGCTGGGCCGAGAGGGTGGGCTGGGTCAGGTGCAGGCGCTCCGCCGCCCGGGAAACGCTCCCTTCCTGGGCAGTGGCCAGCAGCAGGCGCAGTTGATGGAGGGTTAGGTGCAGGGAACCGCCAAGCCGATACATATATTGATATTTATCTATGCAATATTTAGAAATATATGATTTTTACAAATACATGAAAAGACTCAGAATGCGCCACACCAAAACAAACGGAGTCTGTTCGTGCTTGATGCCGTCCCCTTTTTCTTCGCCCTCGGCGCTGTCGCCAGCCTGGCCCGCAGCGAGCTGAAGCTGCCGACTGCGGTTTTCGAGGCCCTCTCCATCTACCTGCTGCTGGCCATCGGCCTCAAGGGCGGCAGCGAAATCGCCCATAGCAGCGACCCGGCCCTGCTGACCCATGCCGCCCTGGCCATCGGCCTGGGAGCCCTCATCCCCCTCTTCGCCTTCCCCCTCTTCCGCCTGCGCTTCAACCGCTTCGATGCGGCCTCCCTGGCCGCCCATTACGGCTCCATCAGCGTCGTCACCTTTGCCGTCGGCACCACCGTACTGGCCAGCCGCGGGGTGGCCTACGAAGGCCATCTGGCCCTGCTGGCCGCCCTCATGGAGGCGCCCGCCATCCTGGTGGCCACCGTGCTGGCCCGGATTGGCGGCGAAGAGCGCCCGGACTGGCGCAAGCTGATCCATGAGGTCTTTGCCAACAAGAGCGTGCTGCTGCTCCTGGGCGGCATCCTCATCGGCTGGGCGGCCGGCCCCCACGGCACCGAGCCCCTGAAGCCCCTCTTCACCGACCTCTTCAAGGGCGCCCTGTGCCTGTTCCTCCTGGAAATGGGGCTGGTGGCGGCCTCCCGCCTGGGGGACCTGCGCAAGGCCGGACTCTTCCTGGTGGCCTGCGGCATCGCCCTGCCCCTGGGCAACGCCGCCCTGGGCTGGCTGGCCGCCAGCTGGATGGGGCTGTCCGTGGGCGGGACCGTGCTGCTCATGACCCTGGCGGCCTCCGCCTCCTACATCGCCGCACCGACGGCCATGCGCCTGGCAGTGCCGGAAGCCAACCCGGCCCTGGGTATCGCGGCGGCCCTGGCCCTCACCTTCCCCTTCAACGTGCTCTTCGGCATTCCCCTTTACCTGTGGGTGGCCCAGCAGCTGGCCTGAAATCCGGCCTTCCGCCCGCCAAAAAAAACGGCAGCCCCGGGGCTGCCGTTTTTTTTCATGAAGCCGGGATCAGCGGTAGAAGACCTGGAAGCGCACCTTGCCCTGGTCCCCCAGGATCACCACATCCCCTTCCTGCAGGGTCACCTCGCCCACGCGCTGGGCCATGTTGCCGTTGTGGAAGGTACCGTTGGTGGACTGGTTGTCCCGCAGCAGCAGCTTGCCGCCGATGGGGCCGACCCAGGCGTGGCGGTTGGAAACGTGGGGATCGCCGATGACCACGCTGGCCTCCACCGAGCGTCCCAGCATGAGGCCCTGGCCCACGGGAAATTCCTGGCCCTGCAGGGGGCCAGCAATGCAGCGCAGGCAGGCCACCGGCTCCGGCCGGGAAACCAGGGTGGCATCGCTGCCCGGCATTGCCTCGGCAACGGCAGCAGGAGCGGCAGGTGCCGGTGCCACCGGCGGCAGGGTCGCCACCGGCGACGGCACGGCGGGCTCGACACGGCCGGCTGCCGGCAGAGGCGCTTCGCCGGCAAGCAGGCGGCGGTAGGTGGACACCTTGTTCCAGTGGATGATCCAGCACACCAGGCTGACCAGGCCGAACAGCAGGCCGAGGAAGGGAATGGGCGAAAGCAGGCCGAAGATGCAGCTGATGAGGCCCACGGTCAGGCCGCCGTCGCCGAAGGCCTGGGTCTGCCGCGCCTCGCCCTCCCGCTTGAGGGCGCTGGAGAGGATCACCACCGCGGCCAGCCAGACGATGAAGCCGATGGCGGGAATCAGGGTCAGCCACACCAGGGCCGAGGGAATGGCCGGGCGGAATTCGGGACGGGTGGCATCCAGGCAGCGCTGCAGGTTGAGCAGATAGAAGACCATGGCGACGATGACGCCGATGGCGAGCAGCAGGACCAGACCGACAACGATGAAGCCCAATCCCACCATGGCATTGGCTGCGGAATCGTGCATGAAGTTCTCCCTGAAACGGCCCGTGGCCCGGGCCTGTCAATGATTTGAGTGCAACGCGGCAACTGGCTCGGGACTATAGACCAGCCCCCGGAGCTAAGCAAACGGCATGACCGGCGCCCCATGAAAAAAGGCCCTGCAGCGGCAGGGCCCTTTCACGGCACGGAAGCGGGACGGGATTATTCGTCGTCGCACTCGCCGTCGTCGTGCACGTGACCGTGTTCCAGCTCGGTGGCGCTGGCGGGGCGCACAGCGGTAACGGTGCAGGTGAACACCAGGGCGGTACCGGCCAGGGGATGGTTGCCGTCCAGAACCACCTTGCCGTCGGCGATGTCGGTGACGCGGTAGAGGATGAAGTCATCGTCGTCGCTGCCTTCCGGGGCACCTTCGAACTGCATGCCCACTTCCAGGGTCTCGGGGAAGTTTTCCCGGGGCTCCATCTGCACCAGTTCGGAATCGTATTCGCCGAAAGCGTCGTCCGGCTGCAGCTTGACCTTGACGGTTTCGCCCACGCTCTTGCCCTGCAGGGCCTCTTCGATCTTGGGGAAGATATCGTCGTAACCGCCGTGGATGTAGACCAGCGGATCCTTGCCCGCATCCACCAGGACGCCGTCCGGATCGGTGACGTTGTAGTCCAGGGTGACGACGGTATTCTTAGCAACTTGCATGGGGAATTTCCTAAAGTTCCTTGGCCAGGCGCAGCATTTCCAGCGCATGGCCCTTGGCGTTGACGCCGTAGAAGGCGTGGCGAACAAGGCCCTGTTTGTCGATGACGAAGGTGGAGCGGAGGATGCCGTGCTTCTTCACGCCGTCCACTTCCTTCGCCTGCCACACCCCGTAACGACGGCAGACCTGGCCCTCCTCATCCGACAACAGGCGCACGGAAATGCCGTGCTTGTCGCGGAACGCGGCGTGACGCAGACAGTCGTCCCGGCTGATGCCGAGCAGGGTGCAGTCCCGGCGCTCGAACTCGTCCTCGTGATCGGAAAAGTCCGTGGCCTCCAGGGTGCAGCCCGGGGTGTCGTCTCTGGGGTAGAAGAAGAGAATGATGTGGCGCTTGCCCTTGTATGCCGCAAGCTCCACCAGCTCCATGTCTGCATCCGGAAGCGCGAACTCCGGCGCAGCCTGACCAGGTTTCAGCATTGCTGTCTCCTCAAAGACGCCTCAAGGACCTTGCCCGAGGTGAGCCGATTCTAGCCGAGCTTGAAGGGCCGTGCCAGCGACCGAACAAATGTCCGGGAGGGCCGGCGGCGGCGTTAGAATGGCCAATTGCACCGGGCCGGCGGCATCGCTATTCATCCAGCATTGACGGAACCTTCATTCGCCTGCCCGGGTCAGCCTCTCTTTGCCGTCGAAAGGAAAGCCATGCATCCCTCCCGCCCGACCTCCCGCCTCAGCTTCGCCCTGCTCGCCCTCGGCCTCGCCGCTGCCGCCCAGGCCGGCACCACGGTGGACCTTTCCGCCAGCGCCAGCCGCAGCGCCCCCAACGACCTGGTCCTGGCCAGCGTCTTCGCCGAAGCCAGCGGCCCCACCACCGCCGACCTGGCGCAGAAGGTGAACACCCAGATCGCCGAAGGCCTGCGTACCGCCAAGGCCTACAAGGACGTCAAGGTGCGCAGCGGCGGCACCCACACCTATCCGGTCTACGGCAAGAGCGGGCGCATCGAGTCCTGGCGCATGCGCTCCGACATCGCCCTGGAAGCCCGGGACGCCGCCGCCCTCTCCGAGCTGCTGGGCAAGCTGCAGACCACCATGGGCGTGGGCGGCGTGCAGTTCATGCCGACCCCGGAAACCCAGAAGAAGGCCGAGGACGAAGCCACCGTGGAGGCCATCGCCGCCTTCAAGGCCCGGGCCAAGCTGGTGGGCGACACCCTGGGCAAATCCTGGCGCATCAAGCAGCTCAGCGTCGGCAGCAGCGGCGGCCGCCCCCCCGTCTATCCGCGCATGAAGAGTGCCCTGATGGCCGCCGAGGCCGTTCCCATGCCCCTGGAAGGCGGCGACTCGGCCGTCACGGTGAACATTTCCGGCCAGATCGAACTGGCAGATTGAGGCCGCCGCGCCCCCGCCCGGCAGGATGACCGGACGGGGGCCGATGCAACATCCGGTAACAACTTGCCGTCCCGGTACGGCCCAGGGGCCCGCTATACTTCGGCTCAAAATTCCTAAGGCTCCGGCCGCGCCCCGATGAAACCCGCAACCATGCCCGTGACGGCACCTGCCCGCTCCGCTTTCGCCCCCCTTCCCCTGACCCTGGCGTTCGCCGCGGTCCTGGCCGCCGCCCCGGCCCTGGCCCTGGACCCCCTGGGCAGCGATGCCCTGGCGCCGCCCCGACCGGCCCTCGGCGGCAGCGAGGGCCAGGGCGCCAATCCCTGCCCCGAGCAGCCGGTGAGCGGTGCCCTGTCCCTCACCGAGGTGGTGGAGCGGGCTCTCTGCCACAATCCCCAGACCCGGGAAGTGTGGGCCAACGCCCGGGCCCAGGCGGCCCTGGTGGGCGTGGCCCAGGCGGCCTACCTGCCCGGCCTCAGCCTCAGCGCCGGCCAGAGCCGCAACCGCAACGACAGCCGCAAGCCGGAGAGCTACACCCAGAAGAATGCCGGCCTGACTCTTTCCTACCTGCTGTTCGACTTCGGCGCCCGGGCCGCCACCCTGGAGAATGCGCGGCAGTTGCTGGCCGCCGCGGCCGCCACCCAGGACAGCACGGTGCAGGCCGTGTTCCTCGCCGCCCTGCAGGCCTACTACCAGGTCCAGGCCACCGAAGCGGCCCTGGTGGCCGCCCGGGAATCGGAGCGGGCCAGCCTGGAGAGCTTCAACGCCGCCGATGCCCGCTACAAGGTGGGCACCGCCACCCCGGCGGACCGGCTGCAGGCCCAGACCGCCTACTCCCAGGCCTCCCTCAAGCGCATCCAGGCTGACCGGGATTTCAAGAATGCCCAGGGCACCCTGGCCAACGTCATCGGCGGCGAGGCCCACCGTCCGCCGGCCCTGGTGCCCGCCACGCCGGTGGTCGCCCCAACCCGGGAATTCACGGCGGATGTGGACGCCCTGGTGGCGGAAGCCCGGCGCCGCCGGCCCGACCTGGTGGCGGCGGAAGCCCAGTACCAGGCGGCCCAGGCCAATGTGGAGGCGGCGCGCGCAGCCGGCCTGCCCACCCTGTCCCTCACCGCCGGCCCGGCCTACCAGGACCTGGGCGGCAACGTCAGCAATACCTCGAGCATCGGCGTCACCCTCAACGTGCCCCTGTTCACCGGTTTTTCCACCACCTACAAGGTGCGCAACGCCGAATCCCTGAAGGAAGCCCGGGAAGCCCAGCGGGAGCGCATCCGCCAGCAGGTGGCCCTGGACGTGTGGAAGGCCTATCAGGGCCTCATCACCGCCGGCCAGTCCCTGCAGACCACCGCCGACCTCCTGGTCTCCGCCGAGGCGGCGGAAAAGGTCGCCCTGGGCCGCTACAAGGCCGGCCTGGGCAGCATCCTGGACGTCCTCAACGCCCAGAGCGCCCTGGCGGCGGCCCGCCAGCAGCGGGTCCAGGCCACCTTCGAGTGGAACGTCTCCCGCGCCACCCTGGCCCAGTCCATGGGCAACCTGGACATTTCCCTGCTGCAAAGCCTCCCCGACGCAGCCACCGCCAATGCCGGCCAGTCCGCCGCCAGCGGCTCCATCCAAGGCTCCAACTGATCATGAAACGCCCCCAGAAGAAAACCGTCGTCCTGATTCTGGCCGCCCTGCTCCTCGCCGGCGGCGGCTACGTCGCCTACCAGAAGCTCACCGCCCCGGGCCTGGAGCAGCGCTACAAGCTGCAGACCCTGGAAAAGGGGGAACTGACCCAGAGCGTCTCGGCCAACGGCACCCTCAACCCGGTGACCCTGGTCAATGTGGGCACCCAGGTTTCCGGCACGGTGAAAAAGCTCTACGTGGATTTCAACGACCAGGTGAAGCAGGGCCAGATATTGGCCGAGCTGGACGACTCCCTCTATTCCGCCCAGGTACACCAGAGCGATGCCAACATCGCCAGCGCCAGGGCCTCCCTGGACCTGGCCATCGCCAGCGAGGAACGCATGAAGTCCCTCTTCGCCCAGGAATATGTCAGCCGCCAGGAACTGGACCAGGCGGTGCAGGCCCGCCGCAGCGCCCAGGCCCAGCTCAACCAGTACAAGGCGGCCAACGACAAGGACCGGGCCAACCTGGGCTACTCGGTGATCCGCTCCCCGGTTTCCGGCGTGGTGGTGGACCGGCAGATCGATGTGGGCCAGACCGTGGCCGCCAGCTTCCAGACCCCCACCCTGTTCAAGATCGCCCAGGATCTGACGGCCATGCAGATCTACACCAGCTTCGCCGAGGCCGACATCGGCAACATCAAGGTGGGCCAGCCGGTGAAGTTCAATGTGGATGCCTTCCCCAACCGCCAGTTCAAGGGCGAGGTGAAGCAGGTGCGGCTCAACCCCACCACCCAGCAGAACGTGGTCACCTACAACGTGGTGGTGGTGGTGGACAACCCGGAGCAGATACTCCTGCCGGGCATGACCGCCTATGTGAACATCGCCGTGGCCAAGCGCAGCGACGTGCTGCTGGTGCCCAACGCGGCCCTGCGCTACAAGCCCAACGGCGGCCAGAAGCCGGCCCCGAATGCCGCCAGCAATGCCGCCGCCAATGGCGCCCCGGCCGGCGGCCCGCCGGGAGCAGCCGGCCCCGGCAACGGCAAGGGTGCCGGCGAGCGCCAGCGCAAGCGGGACAGCGCCAGCGGCACCGTCCATGTGCTGCGCGGCGGCGAAGTGGTGCCGGTCAGCGTCAGCCTGGGCATCACCGACAACCGCAACACGGAAATCGTCGGCGGCGAACTCAATGCGGGGGACCAGGTGATCGTCGGCGAGAACCTGCCGGACGGCGCCAATGCCGGCGGCAGCAGCGGCGGCACCATGCGCATGAGGATGTTCTGATGAGCGCTGCGACGGCCTCCGCCGACGCGGCGGCGGTGATCGAGGTGGCAGGCCTGGACAAGGCCTACGACACGCCCATGGGCCCCTTCCCGGTGCTCAAGGGCGTCAGCCTTGCCATTCATGCCGGCGAGTTCGTCGCCATCATGGGTCCCTCCGGCTCCGGCAAGTCCACCTTCATGAACATCCTGGGCTGCCTGGACCGGCCCAGCGGCGGCGACTACATCCTCGACGGCAAGCACGTCTCGGCCCTGGACAAGGACCAGACCGCCCTGCTGCGCAACCGCACCATCGGCTTCGTCTTCCAGGGCTTCAACCTGCTGCCGCGCATGAGCCTGGAGGACAACGTGGCCCTGCCCCTGGTCTATTGCGGCGTGGACAAGGAAGAGCGGCGCCAGCGGGCCCGGGAACTGCTGGCCAAGGTGGGCCTGGGCCAGTACGCCAAATCTCTGCCCAACCGCATCTCCGGCGGCCAGCAGCAGCGGGTGGCCATCGCCCGGGCCCTGGTGAACCGGCCCCGCCTGATCCTGGCCGACGAGCCCACGGGCAACCTGGACAGCCACACCAGCGAGGAGATCATGGCCCTGTTCGAGGAACTTAACCGGGAAGGCATCACCATCGTTCTGGTCACCCACGAGCCGGACATCGCCCAGCACGCTAAGCGCCAGGTGCGCTTCCTCGACGGCCGCATCGTGCACGATGCGCCGACCCACCACGACCTGCCCGCCGGGGAGGCCCAGCCATGCTGACCGCCATGCTCGGCGAAGCCTGGCGCGCCATGGGCGCCAACCGGCTGCGCACCTTCCTCACCATGCTCGGCATGGTCATCGGCGTCGGCGCCGTGGTGCTGATGCTGGCCATCGGCCAGGGCGCCCAGTACGCCGTGGCCCAGTCCATCAACTCCATGGGCAGCAACCTGTTCATCGTCCTCTCCGGCTTCACCAACGCCGGCGGCGTGCGCAGCGGCAGCGGCAACGCCCCCACCCTGACCGTCACCGATGCGGAAGCCATCACCGAGCTGGACGGGGTGGAAACGGCGGCGCCGGTGCACCAGGGCTCGGCCCAGCTGGTGTATGGCTCGAGCAACTGGAATTCCTACGTCATCGGCACCACGCCGGCCTATCTGGACGTGCGCTCCTGGGCCCTGGTGGACGGCTCCCCCTTCACCGATTCGGACCTGCGGGCCTCGACCCGGGTGGCCCTGATCGGCAAGACCGCGGCCCAGAACCTGTTCGGCGCCGAGAACCCGACGGGCAAGACCCTGCGCATCGGCCAGGCCCCCTTCCTCATCCTCGGCGTGCTGGCGCCCAAGGGCCAGAGCCTGGACGGGCGGGACCAGGACGACGTGCTCATCGTTCCCCTCACCACGGCCCAGCGCAAGCTCTTCGGTACGCCCTTCCAGGGCTCGGTGCGGGCCATCATGGTCAAGGCCGCGGCGCCCGAGGTGATGCCGGCGGTGGAAAATTCCATGAACGCCCTGCTGCGCCAGCGGCACCGCATCCGCCCCGGCCAGGACGACGACTTCAACGTGCGCAACCTCACCGCCGTGGCCGATTCGGCGGCGGAGACCACCCGCATCATGTCCCTGCTGCTGGGCGCCATCGCCTCCGTCTCCCTGCTGGTGGGCGGCATCGGCATCATGAACATCATGCTGGTCTCGGTCACCGAACGGACCCGGGAAATCGGCATCCGCATGGCCATCGGCGCCCGGGAGAAGGACATCCTGACCCAGTTCCTGCTGGAGGCCATCGTCATCTCCATCGCCGGCTGCCTCATCGGCCTGCTGCTGGGCATCGGCGGCGCCGTGCTGACCAACCTGCTCACCGGCACCGCGGTGATCATCTCCGGCAGTTCGGTCATCGTCGCCTTCAGCGTCGCCGCCGGGGTCGGCATCTTCTTCGGCTACTACCCGGCCCGCAAGGCCGCCCGCCTGGACCCCATCGAGGCCCTGCGCTACCAGTAGGACTTCGCAATGCCCTGCCCCACCAGGCAGAAGGGACGCCACTCTCCATCGCATCACCGCGGAGAATGGCGTCCCTTATACGTTTCAGGACAGGCAATAAAAGCGGGCCACAGAGGGCACAGAGAACACAGAGTTAAGGCGTCGCCGTGGCAAAGCTGGGGGCGAAAGCTGGGGGCGAAAGCTGGGGGCGAAAGCTGGGGGCGAAAGCTGGGGGCGAAAAAAAACGGCGGCCCATGGCCGCCGTTTTTAATCTCTGTGTTCTCTGTGCCCTCTGTGGCTAAGCTTTCCCGCCTCAGTCGATGCGGAAGAAAGCGATGTTCTGCTTCAGCCGCTCGGCCTGGGAATGGAGTTCCTGGGCCGTGGCCGCCAGTTCCTCGGAGGCGCTGGCGTTGTGCTGGGTGGTCTGGTTCACCTGGCTGATGGCCTGGCTGATCTGGCCGGCGCCGATGGCCTGCTCCTCGGAGGAGGCGGCGATTTCCTTGACCAGCTGGGCGGTCTTTTCGATGTTGGGCATCATGTCCTGGAACAGGCGCCCGGCGTTTTCCGCCTGCTCCACGCTCTTGCCGGCCAGTTCTCCGATCTCGTGGGCGGCGGCCTGGGAACGCTCGGCCAGCTTGCGCACCTCGCCGGCCACCACGGCGAAGCCCTTGCCGTGCTCGCCGGCCCGGGCCGCCTCGATGGCGGCGTTGAGGGCCAGCAGATTGGTCTGGTAGGCGATCTCGTCCACGATGCCGATCTTGTCGGCGATCTGCTTCATGGCCTCCACCGTGGCGCCAACGGTCTTGCCGCCGACCTGGGCGTCGCTGGCGGCCCGGGCCGACATGTCCTGGGTCAGGTGGGCATTGTCCTTGTTGTGCTCGATATTGGCCGACATCTGCTCGATGGAAGCGGAGGTCTCCTCGACGCTGGCGGCCTGCTCGGAGGCGGACTGGGAGAGGCTGTGGGAGGTGACGCTGACTTGGTCCGAGGCATTGACCAGGGCGTCGGCGCTGACCCGCACCTCCTGGATGACCTTGCGGGTGCGGTCGATCATGCGTTCGGCCGCCTGCAGCATGAGGCCGATCTCATCCCTGGCGTCGGAGGAGGCATGGACCGTCATGTCGCCCTCGGCCAGGGCCTCCATCACCTTCTGCATGCGCTGCACCGGCCCGACGATGGTCTTCATCAGATAGACGGAGAAACCGATGAGCAGGATCAGGCCACCGATGGCCAGGCTGCCCTGGGTGGTGGCGGCCTTGAAGAAGACCGCATCCACGTCATCGATATAGATGCCCGAGCCCACCAGCCAGCCCCATTCCTTGAAGGCCTTGACGTAGGAGATCTTCTCCACCGGCTCGCTCTTGCCCGGCTTGGGCCAGAAATAGGCGTAGTAGCCCTGGCCCACGTCCCGGCCGATGCGGGACATTTCCGAGAACAGGCGGTTGCCCTTGGGGTCCTTGGTTTCGGCGAAATTCTTGCCATCCATCTCCGGCTTGATGGGATGCATGACGATGTTGGCGTTGAAGTCCATGAGGAAGAAGTATTCCTCGCCCTCGTAACGCAGGCCCTTGATGGCGGCGGCGGCGGTCTGCCGCGCGTCCTCCTCGGAGAGGCGGCCTGCCTGCTGCTCCCGGTAGTAGTAGGCCAGGATGCCGTGGGCCGTTTCCACCACGTTCTTGGTCTTCAGCTTGCGGTCTTCCAGCAGGTTGTCCTTGAGCAGGAACAGCCCCTGGCCGGAATTGACGAGGAAGCCGGCGACCGCCAGGGCCACCAGCAGGAAAAGCTTCCAACCCAGCTTCATGTTTTTCATCGATTGTCTCCCGCCTCTCAACCCTTAGTTGTGCCAGCGATATTGTTTTGGTCGGCCCCTCCCCGCCTCGGTCGGCGGGGCTGCCGCAGGCTATTCTAGCCATTTTGTCGCCGTCTTTGCGCATCGCTTTTGGCACTGGCCTGCCGGGGCGGGTAAAATGGCGGGCTTGAGGTGGTGGCCCCGGCGCCGCGACCTGTCCACCATCCCTGCCCACCATCCCGCCCACGCCCCATGTCCGCAAACCGCCGCCTCCTGGACCGCAGCCTTGCCGCTGTCTGGCATCCGTGCACCCAGATGCAGCACCACCTGGCGGCCGACGGACTGCCCCTGATCCCCGTCCAGAGCGGCGCAGGGGTATGGCTGACGGACTTCGACGGCCGCCGCTACCTGGACGGGGTCAGCTCCTGGTGGGTCAATCTCTTCGGCCACCGCAACCCGCGCATCAACGCTGCCCTCAGGGACCAGCTGGAAACCCTGGAGCACGTGATCCTGGCCGGCTTCACCCACGAGCCGGTGGTGCAGCTCTCCGAGCGCCTCTCCGCCCTTACCGGCGGCGCCCTGGGCCATGCCTTCTACGCCTCCGACGGCGCCTCGGCCACCGAGATCGCCCTGAAGATGTCGCATCATTACTGGCGCAACACGGGCCAGCCGGAGAAGACCGATTTCCTTTGCCTGGAAGGCAGCTACCACGGCGAGACCGTGGGCGCCCTGGCGGTCACCGACGTGGCCCTGTTCAAGGATGCCTACGCCCCCCTGATCCGCCCCGCCGCCGTGCTGCCCTCCCCCGACGCCCGCCTGGCGCGGGACGGCGAGACCGCCGCCGACGTGGCCCGCCGCGCCGCCGCCGCCCTGGAAGCCCATCTGCAAGCCCACCACGGCCACATCGCCGCCCTCATCGTGGAGCCCCTGATCCAGTGCGCCACCGGCATGGCCATGCACGATCCGCTCTACCTGAGTCTGGCGCGGCAGGCCTGCGACCGCTACGGCGTGCACCTCATCTGCGACGAGATCGCCGTGGGCTTCGGCCGCAGCGGCACCTTCTTCGCCCATGAGCAGGCCGCGGTGGACGGCAAAACGGTGCGCCCCGATTTTCTCTGCCTCTCCAAGGGCATCACCGGCGGCTACCTTCCCCTCTCCGTAGTGCTGACCACCGATACCGTGTATGAAGCCTTCCTCGACGATGCCGTGACCCGGGGCTTCCTCCACTCCCATTCCTACACCGGCAACGCCCTGGCCTGCCGGGCCGCCCTGGCCACCCTGGACATCTTCGAGCAGGACGACGTGATCGCCGCCAACCGGCAGCTCTCGGAGCGCCTGCACCAGCTGCTGGAACCTCTGCGCCAGCATCCCCGGGTACGCCACTACCGGCGCCGCGGCATGATCCTGGCGTTCGACGTGGAGGGGGCCGACGCCTCCTTCTCCCGCCGCTTCTACAAGGCCGGCCTGGAGCGGGAACTGATGCTGCGCCCCATCGGCAACACGGTCTATCTGATGCCGCCCTACGTGCTCTCCGAGGACGAGGCCCGCCATCTCTGCCAGGGCACCCTGGCCACCCTGGAGGCCACACTCGCATGATCTGGGAAAGCCTGGACGCCGAACTCAAAGCCATCGAAGCCGAAGGCCTGACCCGCCGCCGCCGCATCGTCGATTCCCCCTGCGGGCCGGAAATGGTGGCGGACGGCAAGCCGGTGCTGGCCTTCTGCAGCAACGACTACCTGGGCCTGGCCAACCACCCGGAAATCGCCGAGGCCATGGCCGAGGGCGCCCGGCAGTGGGGTGCCGGCTCCGGCGCCTCCCATCTGGTGAGCGGCCACCTGCGCCCCCACCACCAGCTGGAAGAAGCACTGGCTGCCTTCGTCATGCGCCAGCGGGCCCTATATTTCTCCACCGGCTACATGGCCAACCTGGCCATGATTCCGGCCCTGGTGGGCCGGGGCGACGCGGTCTTCGCCGACAAGCTCAACCACGCCTCCCTCATCGATGCGGTGCAGCTCTCCCGGGCCGACAGCCACCGCTACCGGCACCTGGACCTGGCCCATCTGGAAAGCCAGCTGGCCGCCAGCCAGGCGCCGCGCAAGATGATCGTCACCGACGCCATCTTCAGCATGGACGGCGACATCGCCCCCCTGGAAGAACTCTACGAACTGGCCGAGAAATACGACACCTGGCTGGTCATCGACGACGCCCACGGCTTCGGCGTGGTGGGCCAGGGCCGGGGCAGCGCCGCCGCGGTGAAGCTCATTCCCTCGCCCCGGGTCCTCTACATGGGCACCCTGGGCAAGGCCGCCGGCGTCTCCGGCGCCTTCGTCGCCGGCAGCGCCAAGGTCCTGGAATGGCTGCTGCAGAAGGCCCGCACCTACATCTTCACCACCGCCGCCAGCCCGGCCGTGGCCTGCGCCCTGCAGAAGAGCCTGGAACTGATCGCCGCCGGCAGCGAGCGCCGGGCCCATCTGGTGACCCTCATCGCCCGCCTGCGCCTGGGCCTGGAACCCCTCTGCGCCGAGCGGGGCTGGCAGCTGCTGGATTCCCCCACCCCCATCCAGCCCCTGGTCATCGGCGACAACGAACCCACCCTGGCCCTGAGCCGGGCCCTGCTGGAGCGGGGCATCTGGGTGCCCGCCATCCGCCCGCCCACCGTGGCCAAGGGCCAGGCCCGGCTGCGCATCACCCTTTCCGCCGCCCACACCGTGGGCCAGGTGGACGCCCTGGTGGCGGCCCTGGCCGAATGCGGGCCGCTGAAAAATTGAGTCTGACGCCATGAATTCCCCCGCCAAGCGCCCCCTGGTCCTGCTCCACGGCTGGGGCCTGGATTCCCGGGTGTGGGAGGCCCTGCTGCCCCACCTGACGCCCCATTTCTCCGTCACCCGGCTGCAATTGCCCGGCTATCCGGGCCGCCCTGACGGCGCCGACTCGGTGGCAGCCACCGTGGACGCCCTGCTGGCCGACGTGCCCGAGGGCGCCCTGCTGCTCGGCTGGTCCCTCGGCGGCCAGTTGGCCCAGCTGATGGCGGCCCGGGCTCCCAAACGCATCGCCGGCCTGGTGCTGGTGGCCACCTCGCCCCGCTTCCTCGCCGGCAATGGCTGGAACGCCGGCCAGCCGGCCAGCCTGCTCGGCGGTTTCTCCGCCGCCGTGGGCCTGGCCCCGGGCCCGGTACTGCCCCGCTTTACCACCCTGATGAACCAGGGCGACAGCCTGGCCAAGGACATCAACCGCCAACTGGCGCCCCTGACCAAGCCCCCCCTGGCGGAAAAGGCCGCCCTGCTGCGGGGCCTGGACTGGCTGCGGGACCTGGACCTGCGCCCCCTGGCGCCCAAGCTGCCCCATCCGATCCTGGTCATCCACGGCGAGGCCGATCCCCTGATGCCGGTGGAGGCCGCCCGCTGGCTGGCCACTCAGCTGCCCCACGGCCGGCTGCAGCTCATGGCGGAGGCCGCCCACACTCCCTTCCTGCACGATCCGGTCGCCTTCGCCGGCCATGTGCAGGCCTGGGCGGAAGGACTGCCTGCCTGATGGAAAAGCACCACATCCGCCGCGCCTTTGACCGGGCCGCCGATTCCTACGACCAGGCCGCCGCCCTGCAGCGCCAGGTATGCGACGCCCTGGAATCCTCCCTGCCGCCCGGGGACGGCCAACTGCCCGCCGGCTTTCTCCTCGATGCCGGCTGCGGCACCGGCTACGGCGCCGACCTGCTGGCCCACCGCTATCCGGGCCGCCCCCTGCTCCTGGCCGACTTCGCCCCAGCCATGCTGGCCCGGGCCCGGGAAGGGGACAACGCCGGCCTGCCGCTGTGCGCCGACCTGGAACACCTGCCCCTGGCCGCCGGCGGCGCCGCCCTCTACTGGTCCAGCCTGGCCGTGCAGTGGTGCGACCTGAGCCGCAGCCTCAAGGAAGCGGCCCGGGTGCTGGCTCCCGGCGGCGTCCTCGCCTTCAGCACCCTAGGGCCCGGCACCTTCGCCGAACTGGGGGAAGCCTTCGCCGGCATCGACAGCCATCGCCACGTGCTGCCCTTCGCGCCTCCGGCCACCTGCGGCGAAGCCATGCTCGGCGCCGGTTTCCAGGAACTGCGGGTGGAGCGGCGCAAGCTGCAGATCTTCTACCCGGACCTGCGCAGCCTGCTGCGGGCCATCAAGGACATCGGCGCCAACCAGGTGGGCGGCGCCCGCCGCACCGGCTTCCTCGGCAAGGCCGCCTGGAAGACCGTGGAAGCGCGCTACGAACGCCACCGCAGCGCCGCCGGCCTGCCCGCCACCTACGACGTGGTGCTGTGTACGGCGGTGAAGTGAGCGGGTGAAAATTCTTTTTTTGCCACAGAGGGCACAGAGAACACAGAGGGGAAGAACCGTCCGGCTGCCACGGCCGGCGGCGGCATTCCGTCCCCTTTGTATTTCATGCCTTTCTCTGTGATCTCTGTGCCCTCTGTGGCCAACGCCTTTCAGTGAGGACCGCACCATGAAACAGGGTTATTTCATCGCCGGCACCGATACGGAAATCGGCAAGACCTTCTCCGCCTGCGCCCTGCTGCACGCCGCCCGGCGCCAGGGGCTGTCGGCCCTGGCCATGAAGCCGGTGGCGGCCGGCACCGAGGCCGACGGGGAAAACGACGACGTGCGCCGCCTGATGGCCGCCGCCTCCGTGGCGGCGCCCCGGGACCTGGTCAATCCCTATCTGTTCGCCCCGCCCATCGCCCCCCACATCGCCGCCGCCGAAGCCGGCCGGCCCATCAAGGCGGCGGTGATCCGCCATGCCTTCCAGGAGCTCAAGCCCCTGGCCGAGGTGCTGATCGTGGAAGGAGTGGGCGGCTGGCGCGTGCCCCTGGGGGACGATTTCGACGCCGCCGACCTGGCCCGGGAACTGGGCCTGCCGGTGATCCTGGTGGTGGGCATGCGCCTGGGCTGCATCAGCCACGCCCTGCTCACGGCCGAGTCCATCGCCGCCCAGGGCCTGCCCCTGGCGGGCTGGGTGGCCAACCGCATCGATCCGGCCATGAGCCGCTTCGAGGAAAACCTGGCCTGCCTGGAGCGGGCCCTGCCGGCGCCCCTGCTGGGCGTCATTCCCCACGGCGTGGACGCTGCAGCGGCCGGCGCCCTGCTGCGCCTGCCCTAGGCCCCCGGCAACAAACCCCTGGGGGCACCCGGCCAGGAGGCGCATCCCTGGCCGATGTCCGGCATGGCATGACGGAAATCGGCGCCAGACGGGCGTCTCCGACCTGCCGCCGCACGCAACCCACGACTTCCGATCCGCAGCGGGCCATCCGGGCCCAGCGCCCCCACGGCAGGCTCCCGGCCTGCCGTTTCAGGCGGCGGGCGCGCCCGCCAAGAGTTCCTGGCGCACCAGTTCCAGTTCTTCCTGCAGCTGCCGCACCAGCACGCCCAGGGTTTCCACGTGGCCGCCCTTGGCCCGGGTTTCCAGTTCCAGGGCCAGGGCCGTGCCGCGGCCGGCGCTGAAGGTGGCCAGCAATCCCTTCAGGGTGTGGGCCTCCCGCGACAGGGCCTCCATGTCCTGCCCCGCCAGGGCGGCGTTGAGGCGCTGCAGGTAGTTGGGCAGGTCGTCGCTGAACATTTTCACCAGCATGGCGAACAGTTCCTCGTCCCCTTCCAGGCGGGCCACGGCCTCGGCCCGGTCGCAGCGGCGCAGCGCCGCCGGCGCCGACTCGGAGGGGGCCGCGGCAACCGCCGCCTGGCCGTCTGCGGGTATCGCCGCAGCGGCGCCGGCCTGGCGCAACCGCTCGGGCGGCAGCACGTCGGCCATGGCGGAGAAGAATTCGTCCCGGCGCAGGGGCTTGGAAACGTAGCCGTCCATGCCCGCCTCCAGGCACAGTTCCCGGTCCCCGGCCATGGCGTTGGCGGTCATGGCGACGATGGGCAGGTGCTGACCGTCGCCCCGGGCCGCTTCCGCCGCCCGGATGCGGCGGGTGGCTTCGAGGCCGCCCATGACCGGCATCTGCATGTCCATCAGCACCAGGTCGAAATGGTCCGTCGCCAGGGCCGCCAGGGCCTGCTGGCCGTTGTCCGCCAGGGTCACGCGGTGGCCCCGCTTCTGCAGCAGGGTCAGCACCAGCTTCTGGTTCACCGGGTTGTCCTCGGCCACCAGCAGGCGCAGGGGCGGCAGCACCACCTCGCCCCGGCCGGCGTCGGCCTCGCCACTCTCGGCCGGACCGGCCACGGCCTCCAGGCGGGCGGTGAAGTGGAAGGTGCTGCCCTGGCCCGGGTCGCTCTCCACCCACATGTGGCCGCCCATCAGGCGCACCAGCCGGGTACAGATGGTGAGGCCCAGGCCGGTGCCGCCGAAGCGGCGGGTGACCGAGCTGTCGGCCTGGGAGAAGGCCTCGAAGATGAGCTGCTGCTTGTCCGCCGGAATGCCGATGCCGGTGTCGCTGACGGCGAAGTGCAGGAGCCCGTCCCGGGCTTCGACGCGCACCGCCACCTGGCCTTCCTCGGTGAATTTGATGGCGTTGCCCACCAGGTTGATGAGCACCTGGCGCAGCCGCCCCGGATCCCCCAGGTAGCCGTCGGCCACCTCCTCCGGCACCTCGCAGCGCAGCGTCAGGCTGCGCTGGCGGGCGCGCAGTTCCAGGGGCTTGAGGGTTTCCCGCAGCAGCTGGCGCAGGTGGAAGTGGATGTGCTCCAGCTCCAGCTTGCCGGCCTCGATCTTGGAGAAGTCCAGGATGTCGTTGATGATCACCAGCAGGGCGTCGGCGGAGGACTTGACCATCTCCAGGTAGTCCCGCTGCTCCGGCGTCAGGGCCGAATCCAGGGCCAGGTCGGTCATGCCCAGGATGCCGTTCATGGGGGTGCGGATTTCGTGGCTCATGTTGGCCAGGAATTCGCCCTTGGCCCGGTTCGCCGATTCCGCCGCCTCCTTGGCCTGCTGCAGTTCCAGCTCGGCGTGCTTGCGCTCGGTGATGTCGCGGAACAGCCACAGGTGGCCCCGGTAGTCCTCCGGCTGGGCCACCTGGGGGAAGAGGTAGATGGGAATGTAGTCCCGCTCCAGGACGCGCCCGTCGGCCAGGCGGATTTCCTCGCCGAGGACGGCGCGCCGGTCCTCCACCACCGCCTCCACCCGGGGCACGAACCGGGCCCCGTCGGCGCACAGGCCCTGCAGGTGCTGCAGCACCAGGCGGCAATCCACCCCCACCAGTTCCTGGGGGTCCACATCCAGTTCGAACAGCTGGCCCAGGGCCTGGTTGGCCAGCACGATCTGGCGGTTCTCGTCCTCCACCAGGATGCCCGCCTGCATGCTCTCGATCAGGGCCGAGAGGCGGGAGGTGGTGGCCATGAGGAAGTCCTCGTCCCGCTTGCGCTCGGTGATGTCCTGGAAGGCGGCCACGGTGCCGGTGAAGCGCTCGCCCTCGAAGAGGGGCACGGAAACGACGGAGATGGGGAAGACGCTGCCGTCGCTGCGGGTGAAGGCATCCAGCTCGGAACGGAAGGGCCGGCTGGCCACCGCCGGCGAGTGCAGGGGGCATTCGTCCTGGCTGACGTGGAAGCCGGTGGCGGTCTGGAAGTGGATGGTGTGGTGCACATCCTTGCCCAGCAGCTCCTGGCGGCGCCAGCCGAGCATGCGCTCGCCCTCGGCGTTGATGAAGGTGCAGCGCCCCTCGGCATCGGTGGCGATGACCCCTTCCCCCAGGGCGTCGGTCAGGCTCTGCAGGAAGCGGCTGTTTTCCTCGATGGTCTCTTCCTGCTGCTTGAGGCGGCGCGAGGCCCGGTTGAGGGCCTGCACCAGCTCGCCGATCTCCAGGCTGCCGTGGTAGGCGGGCAGGCTCTGACCCCGCAGCACGTCGAGGCGGGAGGCGAAATCCGTGGCCTGGCGCAGGGCCCGCAGGGGCCGCAGGAGGAACAGCAGCAATAGGGTGGTGCTGCCGATGATGGCCGCCAGGGCGGTGACGATGCTGTCCTGCCAGATGTGGCGCCGGGCGTCGGCCAGCAGGTCGAGGCCGATCTCCAGGCGCAGCCAGCCCAGCACCTGGCCGTTGGCGACCGGCTGCCACAGCAGCAGACGGCGACCGGTCGGGGTTTCCAGCAGGTTGGAGCGGGGCTCCTCGCCATGGGGCGGCAACAGGCGGGAAACGCCGTATTCGGCGCTGGAGCCGCCCTGGGCATCCTTGCGCACCGAGGCCAGGACCTTACCTTTGGCGTCGATCAGGGTCAGGGCCTGGATGTCCGGATACTCGGCGGAGCGCAGCAGGAAATACTCGAGGGCGCTCTCGTCCCCCAGCACCATCTGGGGCGCCGCGGTAAGGGCGATGTTCTCGGCCAGGGCCTGGCTGTGGCGGGTGATGGTTTCCTGGGACAGGTCAGCCTGCTCCTGCACCGTGTAGGCGGTGAAGGCGAACACGGTGAGCATGAACAGCAGGGACACCAGCAGCGCCACCTGGGAACTGATGCGGTAGGGCAGCAGGCTGAAGCGGCGGCGGACGGCAGGAGTCTGGTTCATGGGCAAGGGCCGGAAGAACGGAAAGTGCGCCAAAAGGGCCGCGACGAAAGGGTCCGGCGGGGCCGGGGAAGCGCCTGCCGGCGGCAGGCTGCAAAGCCCCGCCCCACGGTGTTTTTCGTGACGATTTGTAACCGCAAAGTATAGCAGAGGCGCCATGGACAGCCCGGGGGAAAGCCGCCATAATCCAGCGACCCCAGCACGGCTGCATGCCCCTTTCCGGATACCCATGAAGTTTCTCTTCGACCTGTTCCCCGTCCTCCTCTTTTTCATCGCCTTCAAGTTCGCCGGCATCTACGTCGCCACCGCCGTGGCCATCGCCGCCACCTTTGGCCAGATCGGCTGGCTCAAGCTGCGCCGCAAGCCGGTGGACACCATGCTCTGGGTCAGCCTGGCCATCATCGTCATTTTCGGCGGCGCCACCCTGGTGCTGCACGACGAGACCTTCATCAAATGGAAGCCGACGGTGCTGTACTGGATGTTCGCCCTGATCCTGGGCGGCGCCACCCTGTTCTTCCGCCGCAACCTGATCCGCAGCCTGATGCAGGAAAAGATGGAACTGCCCGATGTCGCCTGGCAGCGCATGAATCTGTCCTGGATCGCCTTTTTCAGCCTCATGGGGGCCCTCAACCTCTATGTGGCCTTCCACTACCCCACGGAAACCTGGGTCAATTTCAAACTGTTCGGCGGCATGGGCCTGATGCTGGTGTTCGTCCTCATCCAGGGGGCCATGCTGTCCAAGTACGTGAGCGACGAGGAGAAAAACTGATGCTTTACATCATCATCGGCGAAGACCGCCCCGGAAGCCTGGAGGCCCGTCTGGCCGCCCGTCCCGCCCACCTGGAGCGGCTCACCCAACTGCAGCAGGAAGCCCGCCTGATCCTGGCCGGCCCCTGCCCCGCCATCGATTCCCCCGATCCCGGCCCGGCCGGCTTCTCCGGCAGCCTCATCGTCGCCGAGTTCGCCTCCCTGGAAGCCGCCCGTGCCTGGGCCGATGCGGACCCCTATGTGGCCGCCGGCGTCTACGCCCAGGTCACGGTCAAGCCCTTCAAGAAGGTGCTGCCGGCGTGAGCGACACCCTGGCCGAAATGCAGCGGCGGCTGGCCGTGCTGGCCCCCCTGCGCCTGCACATCGACGACGAGTCGGCGGCCCACCGGGGCCATGCCGGCGCTGCCGGCGGCGGCGGTCATTACCGCCTGACCCTGGTCAGCGCCGCCTTTGCCGGCAAGAACACGGTGGCCCGCCACCGCCTGGTCTACGACGCCCTGGGCGACATGATGCGGGGGCCCATCCATGCCCTCGCCATAAATGCCCTGACGCCGGACCAAGACTCCGTATAATTGCGTTTTACCCCACCCATCACACAGCACAAGGACAAGTTCATGCAGACTATTTCCAAGTCCGCTTCCAAGCTGGCCGCCGCCCTGGTTTGCGGCGCCCTTCTCTCGGCTAATGCCATGGCCCAAAAGGCTCCCGCCGCCGTGGTGGTGAACGGCACCGCCGTGCCCCAGAGCCTGGCTGACGCCTTCATCGCCGAACAGAAGGCCCAGGGCGCCCCCGAAGGTCCGGAACTGCGCGCCGCCGTGCGCGAGGAACTGGTCCGCCGCGAAATCCTCAGCCAGGAAGCCAAGAAGAAGGGCCTGGACAAGAAGGCCGACGTCGCCGCCCAGATGGGTCTGGCCTCCCAGGCCGTGCTGATCCGCGCCTTCATCCAGGACTACCTGGCCAAGCACCCGGTCACCGATGCCCAGCTGAAGAAGGACTACGAAGAGATCAAGTCCAAGCTCGGCGGCAAGGAATACAAGGCCCGCCACATCCTGGTGGACAACGAAACCGAAGCCAAGGTGATCCTGGACAAGCTGAAGAAGGGCGAGAAGTTCGAGGAGCTGGCCAAGCAGTCCAAGGACCCCGGCTCCAAGGACAACGGCGGCGACCTGGGCTGGTCCAACCCCAGCAACTACGTCAAGCCTTTCGCCGACGCCCTGGTGCGCCTGGAAAAGGGCAAGCTGACCGATGCCCCGGTGAAGTCCGACTTCGGCTGGCACATCATTCAGCTGGAAGACACCCGTCCCCTGAACCCGCCTCCCTTCGACCAGGTCAAGGGCCAGTTGCAGCAGCGCGCCCAGCAGCAGATCGTGGAAAACATGGTCAAGGACCTGCGCGCCAAAGCCAAGGTGGAATAAGCCTGCTGGCGGCCTCTCCCCGGAGAGGCCCGCCGATCAAGGGGGAGCGGCCCATGGCCCTCCCCCTTTTTTTCGTCCTGCGTCATCGCCATGTAACCTCCCCCGCCTACAGTGGCGATCCTGCCTCCCTGGTGGAGAAGACGATGACCGCCGCCTCCCTGCTCGAACGCCTTGCCCTCAATTTCCGCGCCCACTCCCTGCCCGGCGCCGAAGAAGCCGACATCCTGCTCGAACTGATCCGGGAAGGCCGGCTCACTCCCGTCTTCCAGCCCATCCTGGACTACCGGGGCCAGTCCTACATGGGCTTCGAGGGCCTCATCCGGGGCCCCATCGACTCCCCCCTGCACACCCCGGCCGCCCTCTTCGAACTGGCCCGCCGCCTGGACCTGACCATGGAGCTGGAGCGGGCCTGCCGCATCGCCATCTTCCGCGCCTTCGCCCAGCTGAACCTGCCCGGCAACCTCTTCGTCAATGTCAGCCCCGGCTGCCTCAAGGACCCGGAATTCCGCAACGGGGAAACCCAGGGCCTGCTGCGGGAACTGGGCCTGTCCCCCAGCCGCATCATCATCGAACTGACGGAAAACCAGCAGATCGAGGACTTCGCCGACCTCCACGACGCCCTCATGCACTACCGGGGCCAGGGCTACCGCATCGCCATCGACGACCTGGGGGAGGGTTTCTCCAACCTGCGCCTGTGGTCGGAGTTGCGCCCCGAATACGTGAAGATTGACCGGCACTTCATCCAGGGCATCGCCGACGACGCCCTCAAGTTCAAGCTGGTCAGTTCCATGCACGAGATCGCCGAAACCTGCGGCGCCTACATCATCGCCGAGGGCATCGAGACCGAGGCCGACTTCACCACCGTGCGCGACCTGGGCATCGCCTGCGGCCAGGGCTTCTTCATCGCCCGCCCGGCGCCAACGCCGCGAACCCTGCCGGAAAGCGACACCCTGGCCGCCCTGAAAAATCGCCAGATCGCCATCTTCCCCAATGCCGGCGGCGCCGGCGGCAGCACCGCCCGGGCCCTCAGCCACTTCATCGAGCCCATCGCCCCGGACGCCTGCAACGACATGGTGTACCAGCGCTTCGAGGACAACCCGGAACTGCACGTGCTGCCGGTGGTGCACCAGGGCCAGCCCCTGGGCCTGATCAACCGCCACAACCTGATCGACCGCTTCGCCCGCCCCTTCCGCCGGGAGCTGTACGGCAAGAAGCCGTGCACCCTGTTCATGGACCCGGCGCCCCTGGTGGTGGACCAGAACCTGTCGGTACAGGAGGTGGGGCTGATGATCGCCCGGGCCGCCAAGCACTATCTCTACGACGGCTTCGTCATCACCGACCAGGGTTCCTACGTCGGGGTCGGCAGCGGCCAGGACCTGATGGCCATGATCACGGAAATGCAGATTTCCGCCGCCCGCTACGCCAATCCCCTGACCCAGCTGCCGGGCAACGTGCCCATCAACGAGCATGCCGAGCGCCTGCTGGAGAGCCAGACGGCCTTTGCCGCCTGCTACTACGACATCGACAACTTCAAGCCCTTCAACGACGCCTACGGCTACCGCAAGGGCGACGACGTGATCCAGATGCTGGGGCTGCTCATGGCGGAAGTGGCGGACCCGCGCCTGGACTTCATCGGCCACATCGGCGGCGACGATTTCATCATCCTGTTCCAGAGCCCGGACTGGGAGGAGCGCTGCGCCCGCGCCCTGCGCCTGTTCGACCAGCGCATGCCGGCCCTGGTGGCGCCGGAAGACCTGGCCCGGGGCGGCTTCGTCGGCGAGGACCGCAAGGGCCGCACCGTTTTCAATCCCCTGCCCTCCCTTTCCATCGGCGCCCTGCGGGTGGAGCCGGGCCTCTTCAGCTCCCACCACGAGGTGGCGGCGGCAGCCAGCATGGCCAAGAAGCAGGCAAAAAGACAGGCCGGGAGCACCCTTTTCATCGAGCGCCGCCGGCCTGGCCTGACGGCCGCAGCCGCCATCTGATTACCGTATCGTTGGGGGCGGCTAGAGGGCGCCCTTGGACTTGAGGAAAGGCACGTAGGCCCGGTCCACCTGGCAGATGTGGTGCACCAGCCATTCCTTGAGGAAATCCAGGGCTTCCATGGTCACCTCTTCCCCGTCCTCGAAACGCATCAGCAGATCCATGGCCTTGCCCGTGAAACCGTCGTGTTCGGCCTTGTGGGCCGGGGTTTCCGGGTAACCGAACTGCTGGAACAACACCTCCTCGACGATGAAGTGGTTGTGGGTGTAATCCACCAGCCCCTCCAGAATCTGTCCCACCTTGTCCCGGCTGGGGGCCGGGGCGGACAGCTCGTCGTGCAGCGCGTTGGTCTGATCCACGAGCCAGTGGTGCTGCCGGTCGATCTCGACCAGCCCCAGTTCCAGCTCCTTGGTCCATGGCATGAATGCCATCGCATACCTCCCTGAAAGTTGAGGGCCGTTCCTGTGGCGCGGCGCCGGATCTTCTGTCCGGCTGCCGCTCCCGGCCCTGGGTGTTCCTAGCCCACCCAGCGGCGGGCGTTGCGGAACATGCGCATCCAGGGGCTGTCTTCGCCCCAGGCGCTAGGATGCCATGACATTTGCACGGAGCGGAAGACCCGTTCCGGATGCGGCATCATGATGGTGAAGCGGCCGTCGGCGGTGGTGAAGCCGGTGACGCCGGCAGGCGAGCCGTTGGGGTTGTAGGGATAGACCTCGGTGGGCGTACCCTTGTTGTCCACATAGCGCAGGGCCACCAGGGCCTTGGCCTGGTCCTGGGCGTTGGCGAACTCGGCCCGGCCCTCGCCGTGGGAGACGACGATGGGCATGCGGGAGCCGGCCATGCCGGCGAAGAACAGGGAAGGCGACTCGGTCACTTCGGCCATGACGAAGCGGGCTTCGAACTGCTCCACGATGTTGCGCTGCAGGGCGGGCCAGTGCTCGGCACCGGGCACCAGTTCCTTGAGGGCGCTCATCATCTGGCAGCCGTTGCAGACGCCCAGGGCGAAGGTATCGGGGCGCTGGAAGAAGGCGGAGAACTCGTCCCGGGCCTTGCCGTTGAAAAGGATGGTCTTGGCCCAGCCCTGGCCGGCGCCGAGCACGTCGCCGTAGGAGAAGCCGCCGCAGGCCACGGCACCCTTGAAGTCCTGCAGGGAGACCCGGCCGGCCAGGATGTCGCTCATGTGCACATCGACGGAATGGAAGCCGGCCCGGTCGAAGGCGGCGGCCATCTCGTAATGGCTGTTAACGCCCTGCTCGCGCAGGATGGCCATCTTCGGCTTGGCGCCGCTGTTGATGAAGGGGGCGGCCACGTCTTCGGCGATGTCGAAGGTGAGGCTGGCGGAGAGGCCCGGGTCCTGGGTGTCCAGGATGCGGTCGAATTCCTGCTGGGCGCAGTCCGGGTTGTCGCGCAGGGACTGCAGCTTGTAGGAGGTCTCGGACCAGGCCCGTTGCAGGTCCACCCGGCTCTCGGAGAAGAGGGGCTTGGCGTTGCGGAAGACGCGCACCTGGTCCCGGTCGTTGGGGTAACCCACCAGGGAGTAGCACTGGCCCAGGCCGGCCTGGCGCAGGATGGCGGTGATCTTCTCCCGGTCGGCCCGGCGGATCTGCACCAGGGCGCCCAGTTCCTCGTTGAAGAGGGCCTTCACCAGCAGCTCCATGGAGCGGCCCTCGAGCAGGTCGGGGCGCTTCTCGGCGCCATCCACATCGTTCTGCAGGGGGTCGTAGGCCAGGATGTCGGCGTTGATGGTGATACCACAACGGGAGGCGAAGGCCATCTCGCAGGCAGCGGCGAAGAGGCCGCCGTCGGAACGGTCGTGGTAGGCCAGCAGCAGGCCGTCCTGGTTAAGCTGCTGCACCACGGCGAAGAAGGCTGCCAGCAGCTTGGGCTCATCCAGATCGGGCACCTGTTCGCCGGTGGCGTTGTAGACCTGAGCCAGGGCTGAGCCGCCCAGGCGGTTCTTGCCGGCGGAGAGGTCCAGCAGCAGCAGTTCGGTTTCGCCCTGATCCAGCTGCAGCACCGGGGTCAGGGTGCGGCGCACATCCGGGCTGTGGGCAAAGCCGGTGACGATGAGGGACAGGGGGGAGACCACCTGCTTCTTTTCACCGCCCTCTTCCCAGGCGGTGCGCATGGAGAGGGAATCCTTGCCCACGGGGATGGAAAGCCCCAAGGCCTGGCACACCTCGGAGGTGGCCTTGACCGTATCGAAGAGGCGGGCGTCCTCGCCCGGGTAGCCGGCGGCGGCCATCCAGTTGGCGGAGAGCTTGACGTCGGAGAGCTTGTTGATAGGGGCGGCGGCCAGGTTGGTCACCGCCTCGCCCACAGCCATGCGGCCGGAAGCGGGGGCGTCGAGCACGGCCAGGGGGGTGCGCTCGCCCATGGCGAAGGCTTCGCCCTGGTAGCCCTGGTAGCCCATCAGGGTCACGGCCACGTCGGCCACGGGCACCTGCCAGGGGCCGACCATCTGGTCCCGGGCGGTCATGCCGCCGACGGAACGGTCGCCGATGGTGATGAGGAAGGTCTTGTCGGCCACGGAGGGCAGCTGCAGCACCCGGTAGCCCGCATCCTTGAGATTGATGCTGTCGGCGGCGAAGGGCACGGCGGCGGGCGCCTGGTGCACGGCCTCCCGGGTCATGCGCGGCGGCTTGCCGAGCAGGGCTTCCATGTCCATGTCCACCGGGTCCTCGCCCAGCTTGGCGTCGGTCACCTTGAGGCGGCCATCGGCGGTGGTGACGCCGACCACGGCGAAGGGGCAGCGCTCCCGCTCGCACAGGGCCTTGAACTCTTCCAGGCGGGAAGGCGGCAGGGCCAGGACGTAGCGTTCCTGGGATTCGTTGCTCCAGATTTCCGCCGGGCTCATGCCCGGCTCCTCGATGGGCACGGCGCGCAGGTCGAAGGTGGCGCCGCACTGGCCGGAGTGGGCCAGTTCGGGGAAGGCATTAGACAGGCCGCCGGCACCCACGTCGTGGATGGAGAGGATGGGGTTGCCGTCGCCGGGAGCGGCGATGTCGTTCTTCGGCACGCCCATTTGCCAGCAGCGGTCGATCACTTCCTGGGCGCGACGCTGGATTTCCGGGTTGCCCCGCTGCACGGAGGCGAAGTCCAGGTCCTCGTTGTTGGCGCCGGTGGCCATGGAGGAAGCGGCGCCGCCGCCCAGGCCGATGAGCATGCCGGGGCCGCCCAGCTGCACCAGCAGGGTCCCGGCGGGGAACACTTCAGCCTTGAAGGACTGGCCGTCCTCGATGTTGCCCAGGCCGCCGGCGATCATGATGGGCTTGTGGTAGCCGCGCACTTCCGGACCCACGTTCTCTTCATAGGTGCGGAAGTAGCCGGTCAGGTTGGGGCGGCCGAATTCGTTGTTGAAGGCAGCGGCACCGATGGGGCCTTCCAGCATGATGGAAAGGGCCGAGGCAATGCGGGAGGGCTTGCCGATGCTGGTTTCCCAGGGCCGTTCAGCACCGGGCACGAACAGGTTGGAAACGGAGAAGCCGCAGAGACCGGCCTTGGGCTTGGAACCGCGGCCGGTGGCACCCTCGTCGCGGATTTCGCCGCCGGAGCCGGTGGAGGCGCCGGGGAAGGGAGAGATGGCGGTGGGGTGGTTGTGAGTTTCCACCTTGGTCAGGATGTGGGTCAGCTCTTCCTTGTAGGCGTAGGAGCCGTCTGCCTGGGGGTAGAAACGGGGCACCTTGGCACCCTCGATGATGGAGGCGTTGTCCGCATAGGCCATTACCGTGCCCTGGGGATTGGCCTTGTGGGTGGCCTTGATCATGCCAAACAGGGTCTCGTCGCGGGCTTCCCCATCCACCACCCAGGCGGCGTTGAAGATCTTGTGGCGGCAGTGTTCGGAGTTGGCCTGGGCGAACATCATCAGTTCCACGTCGGTGGGGTTGCGCCCCGCCTTCTGGTAGATGTCCAGCAGGTAGTCGATTTCGTCCTCCGACAGGGCCAGGCCCAGGTCGGTGTTGGCCGCCACCAGGGCGGGCCGGCCGCCGGCCAGCAGGTCCACGCGGGACAGGCGCTGGGCTTCGAAATGGCGGAACAGGCCGGCGGTCTCGTCGAAGTCGGCCATGACGGATTCGGTCATGCGGTCGTGCAGCTGGGCCGCCACGGCAGCCCGCTCCTCGGCGGAAAGGCTGCGGCCGCCCGGGGTGCGCACCCAGTAGGCGATGCCCCGCTCGATGCGTTCGACGGCGGCAAGGCCCGCATTGATGGCAATGTCGGTGGCCTTGGAGGACCAGGGGGAAATGGTGCCGATGCGGGGCGTCACCAGGAACAGTTCCAGGTCGTCGCCGCGTTCCTCGCCGTGACGCTCTTCGAGCAGTCTGGCCAGCTGGCCGCGGGCATCGTCGGCCAGGGGCTGGTCGAGCTGCACGAAGTGCCAGTAGTCCGCTTCCACCCCGGCCACGGCGGGCACGGCGGCGCTCAATCGAGCCTGGAGACGTTGCAGACGGAAAGCGGAAAAGGCGGGAGCGCCACGCAGGAAGATGATGTCGGCCATGGGATTTCGAGAGGGAGTGGCTGAAGGGGTAAGGCGAAAGGCGGGATTATACCCGCTTGGCGCCCCCCTAGCCCGGGGTAACGACGGTGTCTGCGGGGAGCCCGGCAGGCGGCGCCGCCACCACCCGGTTGCGCCCGGCCCCCTTGGCGGCGTAGAGCGCCCGGTCGGCCTGCAGCAGCAGTTCTTCCGCCGAGGCCAGATCGCTGCTGTAAGCGGCAATGCCGATGCTGACGGTGAACTGCACCACGCCCTGGGGCGTCGGGATGCGGATCTCGGCCACCTTCTGGCGCAGGCGCTCGGCCACGGGCTGAGCCTGTTCCACCGTGGTCACCGGCAGCAGGATGCCGAATTCCTCGCCCCCCAGGCGGGCGAACTGGTCGGACTGGCGCAGGCAGGACTGGGCGGCGGCGACAAAGGCGCCGAGGGCCTTGTCGCCCACCGCATGGCCGTAACCGTCGTTGATGCGTTTGAAGAAATCCAGGTCCAGCACCATCAGGCTGAGGTCGTCGCCGTGGCGCTGGCTACGGGAAAACTCCCGGGTCAGGGAGGCCATGAAATGACGCCGGTTGAGGCAGCCCGTCAGGTCGTCGGTGCTGGCCATGCGGAACAGCTCGCTGCGGGCCCGTTCCTGGTCCCGCAGCAGCCAGATGAGGCGGCCGGAGGCGGCCAGGGCGAAGACGGTGAGGATCAGCCCCACCAGGGTGATGACCGTGGCGTCCAGCTCCCAGCGGGCCAGGATGTCGTCGGTGGCGGCGGCCACCACCACCACCAGGGGAAAATCGTCCATGGCGGCGTAGGAGGTGAGCTTGCTGACGCCGTCGGTGGCGCTGGAGGAAGAGAACTCTACCCCCCGGGGCGCCCGGGGCAGGAAGTCGGCAAAGACGTCGGTCTGGGCCGCCGACTTGCCCAGCAACTGGGGCAGGTGGGGAGCCCGGGCCAGCAGGGTGCCGTCCCGGCGCAGCAGGGTGATGGCGCCGTTGGGGCGGATGCGCTCCTGCTCGAAGACGCCGGCGAAATAGTCCACCCGGATGGAGGCGAGCAGCACCGTCACGTCGTGGCTGCTCCGCTGCAGGGGCACGGAGATGGGGATCAGCCAGTGGCCGTTCTCCCGGCTCTGCACCGGGGTGCCGATGTAGAAGCCGCGCCGTCCGGCGTCGCCCTGGGCGAGGAAATAGTCCCGGTCGCCGACCCGGGCGTTGGGCTTGGGGCCTTCGGCGGGAATGCGGTAGAGGGCGCCGTCGCGCTTCACCAGGCGCAGCTGGATGGCATTGCCGGAAGCCCGGTAGAAGCCTTGCACCAGGGCGGAGAACTGGGGATCGGTGAGGGGATCGGCCTGGGGATGGTTGGCCAGCCACAGGTCGGAGGTGTCGAGAAAGACCTCCACCAGCTTGAACATGCGCCGCACCTGCTCTTCCGCGGCGGTGGACAGGCGCACCAGGGTGACCCGGGTGCTGTCGATTTCCAGATCGCGGCTGCGCAGGCTCCAGTAGGCGACGAAGGCCCACAGGCAAAGCAGAAAGACGGCGGTGAGTCCCACCACCAGCCTGATCGAGATACGCTCCGTATCCTTCCCCATGCTCCCCGTCCCTGCCCGTCTGCGCCCTGGATACCGCATTGTATCCACGACCCCGGGCTCTTCTGCTGGAGAGAACGCAAAAAACGCGAAAAGTTCGCCGGCCTCAGGCCGCCGGCGACGGCAGGATCGAATAGACGCCGGCCTCGCCATTGACGTGACGGGCCTCGCACACCGCCAGCCAGTCCTCGAACAGCTGGGGCGGATCGAACCAGGTGCCCTGCCCCAGCTCGATGCCGATCTCCCGCACCATGGCGAAAACCGCAGCATCGTCCACCATCTCGGCCACGGCGGCCACGCCCAACTGGCGGCTGATGTCGTGGATGGCCCGCACCAGGGTCTGGCTGACCCGGTCGTCGGTCATGCGGTGGATCAGGTCGCCGTCGATCTTCACATAATCCGGCGGCAGGGCCCGCAGGTAGGCAAAGGAGGAGAGGCCGCTGCCGAAAGCGTCGAAGGCAAAGCCGCAGCCCAGCTGGCGCAGGCCCTGGGCGAAGGTCTGCACCTCGGCAAACTGGCGGCTGGCGGCGGCCTCGGCCACTTCGAAGCAGAGGCAGGCCGGGGCAATGTCGTAGTGCTGCAGGCGCTCGCCGATGTATTCCAGGGTCTCGGGCCGGCCCACGGTCTGCACCGAGAGGTTGATGCCGCACTGCAGGCTGGGGTGGCTTTCCTGATCCAGCAGCCGGCGCAGGCCGGAGCAGGCCGCATCGATGGCCCAGCGGTCCAGCCGGGGCATCAGGTTGAAGCGCTCCGCCGCCGGCAGGAACACCTCCGGCAGCACCACCTCGCCCCGTTCGTTGAGCAGGCGCAGGAAGACCTCGAAGCGCAGGCAGGAGGAAATGCCGGAAACCAGGGGCACCACCGGCTGGGCGTAGAGCAGCAGGCGGTTTTCCTCCACCGCCTGGGTCAGGCGTGAGGCCCAGTCCATTTCCCCCTGGTGCCGTACCACCTCCCGATCATCGGCCTGGTAGACGTGGATGCGGTTGCGGCCCAGGTCCTTGGCGGCGAAGCAGGCCTGGTCGGCGGCGGCCAGGGCCTCCTCCAGGGTCTGGATGCGGGAATCCAGTTCCACCAGGCCGATGCTGGCGCCAATGCCGAAGGCCCGGTTGTTCCAGACGAAGCGGAAGTCTTCCACCAGCTGGCGCAGGGATTCCACCACCCGCAGGCCGTCTTCCAGGCTGCAGCGTTCCAGCAGCAGGCCGAACTCGTCGCCGCCCAGGCGGGCCAGCAGATCCTGCCCCCGCACCCGCTGCCGCAGCAGCTGGGTGATCTGGCGCAGCAGTTCGTCGCCGGCGGCGTGGCCGCAGGTGTCGTTGACGACCTTGAAACGGTCCAGGTCGATGTAGCACAGCACGTGGTGCAGTTCTTCGCCACCGCGCCCGTCCAGGGTGGCCTGCAGATGCAGTTCGAATTCGCGCCGGTTGGCCAGGCCGGTGAGGGGATCGTGGCTGGCCTGGTGTGCCAGCTGGGCAGTGGCGGTGGCAATGCGCTCCTGCATGGATTCGTGCATGTCCTGGAGACGGCTGGCCATGTGGTTGAAGCCCCGTTCCAGGGCCCCCAGCTCACCGGCGGAGGCCTGCTCCACCCGGGCCTCCAGCTCGCCGGCGGCCATGCGTCCGACGGCCTTCAACAGGCGCCCCACGGGACGGGACAGGGAACGGGCCATGCGCAGGGCCACGTAGGCGCCGGCCCCCAGGCCGGCCGTCAGGATCAGCAGGGTATGCAGCAGCAGGGCCGACTTGCGCGCCTGCAGGTCTTCGCTGGACAGTTCCACATAGACCCAGCCCAGGCGGTCGCTGCCGGGGGGCTGGGGCGGCATCGGCTCGAGGCTGAGGAAATCGTCGATATCCAGCTGGCTGCGGCGCACCGGGGCGACGAAGCCCAGGGTGTCGTGACTGCTGGCCAGCAGCCCCACCAAGTCGCCGGCCTGCTCCGCCAGGCGCACCGGCAGCTGGGTGCGGCCGCTGATGGCCAGGACCCGGCCCTGGAAGTCCGTCACCACGGCGGCGCGCACGTCGGGCTGCTGCATGGCGGCCTGGACCAGGGCCTGCAGACTGGGCCGGTTGCCCGAGATGAGGCCGTACTCGCTGGCCGGCGCCAGGTACTGGACGATGGTGTGGCCGCGCCGGCGCAGTTCCTCGTCCAGTTCGCCCATGCCGGTGATGGAGAAATAGGAGGCCAGGGCCGTGGCCACCAGCACGGCCGGCAACAGGGCCAGCCACAGGGCCCGCTGGCGGATGCTGCCGACCAGGCGCAGATAGAGGTGCTGCATCATTCGCCCTCCCCCGCCTTTTCCAGGGCTTCCCGCAGCACGCCCTCGTCCGGCAGGTCCAGTCCCAGGGAACGGGCCACGTTGCGATTGACGGCGACGCTGAAGTAGCTCGGGTACAGGGGCGCCCCCAGGGTCACCCGTCCCGCCGGCAGGCCGCGCAGGAACTCGGCCGTCTGGCGCCCCATCTGGGCCGGGGTGGAGAACACCGCCGCCAGGGCTCCGGCAGTCACGTAGGCCTGGGAAAAGCCCACCACCGGGCGCTGGTGGCGATAGGTGGTGAGCAGCACCGGCCGGGCCGTGTTGCGGTTGAACACCAGGCCGTCGGGCAGGGCCAGCAGCACGTCGGTGGCCGGCAGCAGGCGGTTGAGGGCGGGCACGATGTCCCCCTCCTCGGCCACCTGCTCCATCTGCAGCTCAAAGCCGGCCCGGGACACGGCACTGCGCAGGCGCGGCGCCAGAGCGGCGGATTCGGGCCCCAGCAGCGCCGCCACCCGCTTGCGTCCGGGCAGGGCGAAGCGCAACAGGTTGAGCTGGCGCGACAGGGGCTGGTCCAGGTAGAGGGCGGAAAAGCTGCCGGGCCGGGCACGGCGCCCGGATTCGGCAGCGATCCGCTCGAAGGTCAGGCGGGGCACCAGGACGCTCAACACCGGCGGCGTCCCTTCCATCCGCGCCAGGGCCCGGGCGGCGCCGGCCCCTACGGCCAGGACCAGGGAGGCATCGCCCAGTTCCGCCTCGTCGATCTTTTCCCCGGCTGCCGCCACCCCGGTCAGCCGCACCACCCGCCGGCCCGGGGACTGGGCCATGCCGGCATTCAGGGCGTCAAGGAATTCGGCGTAGACACCGCCCCGCTCGCTCAGGACCACGGCGACCGTATCCGCCGCCGCGGCCGGTGCAGCACCTGCCGTCAGCCCCAGCCACAGCAATGCCAATGCGATATGACAAAGCATTCGCAGGCGAGGCAGGGCCGGGGAAGGGAACAGGCGCGACATGGGAAATCAGAATTCCAGCCGCAGATTGACGTAGGAACGACGGCCGATGAGGTTTTCGTAATAAACCTCCTGATAGGGCTTGTCGAACAGGTTCTGCACGATGAAGGCGACCTCGCCCTGGTAAGCGCCGTCGCGGAAGCGGTAGGCCAGACGGGCATCGACCCGCTCGTAGGGCGTCTGCAGATCGCCATCGCCTTGTACCGTCAGCCGCCCCACTGCGTAGTAAGCCAGACTGCCGGTCCAGCGGTGGTCGAAATCGTGGGCCAGCAACATGCTACGGCTGTGGGAGGCCGCCGATTCTGCATAGGCACCTGAGCGCTCCGAATTGAAGCCGGAAATACGGGAGGCCGCCAAGGCCAGATGAATACGGGTATTGCTAGCCACTCTCTGTTGCCACTGCATTTCCACCGCCCGGATCTGGGCATTACCTTCGTTCCGGTACTCCTGCCAACTCTTTCCGGCAGGCCGATAAGTCTCCAGCAAATCTCCAAGTCGGTCGTAGGAATACTTGAAATCCAGATGGCCACCCGGCAACTCCCACAAGTAGCCTAGTTCCCGGGAGTCGATGGTTTCAGAGCGCAGGTCATCCTGGTGATAGGCACTGCGCACGGAGGGAAAGGCGCAGGAAGTAATTAGGCCAAACGCCTTCAGCGTGGCGCAGGAGGCAGGTGTCCAGGAAGTACTGAGGCGGATGTCCGATTTCGCCTCGAAAATGGTCGGGGTATGGGTGGCACGACTGGCAATCAGGCGCAAAGTATGGCCGGGCTGCCAGTGATAGTTGGCCGCCACCCGGGGCGACCAGTAGGTACCCGTGAAGCTGTTGCGTTCCAGCATCCCTCCCGCGTTGAGCACCCACTTGGCAGTCGGCCGCCATTCCAGATTCGCAAACAGGTTCTGCTGGCGGAACTCCACCGGCTCCGTTGAGTTGAGATAGTAGGTACTGGAAAAGCGGTCCAGGCGGGCGCCACCACCCCATACCAGACGTGTCGAGGAAGTAGGGGCGAAGGCGTGCTGCAGTTCCACGTCGTAGCGCTCCGCCACCAAACGCTGGGGACTGTTCAGGGGATAGGGAACCTCGAGGTAGAACGGCAAACCGGCAATGGTGACCTTGGGGTCCCTGAGTAGGGCGGACAGGTCCAGGTTCTGCTCGTCCCGGCTGGCGTAGGCTTTAAGGGAAAGCTGCTCGTCAGCACTGAGAGTACGCTGCCAGCGCAGAGAGCCGTAGTAGCTGTTCAACTGCCTGGTGTGGGGTGGGGAGCCCTCATAGGCCCCGGGTGATTCCCGGCGGCCAGACTGGTGATCTCCGGAGGAAAGACCGGCTTGGATTTCCAGAGAATCCCGGTTTCCCAGTTGCAGATCGCCACGGAAACTGAGGTTGGCCAGACGCTTGTCATCATGGCGCCGGGCGGAAAAGGAATGACCTGGCGCCGTGGGCGCCTGCAATTCGATGCCTTGGTCTGCGCGGAGGCTGCCAGTAATCCGGTAGTCCAGGCTCCCGGACTGACCACCATAGCGAAAGGTGGAATCGTTGCCACGACTACTCTGGGTCAGGGAGACCATAGTGCCGGAAACATCGGCAGCCTGGCGGCTGATGATGTTGATGATGCCGAGGAAGGCATTGGCGCCGTAGGTGGCCGAGTTGGGGCCACGGATCACCTCGATGCGCTCGATGTCCTCCAGCGCCAGAGGCAAGGTGCTCCAGACGGCGCCGCCGAAGAGGGGGGTATAAATGGAACGGCCGTCCACCAGCACCTGCATGCGGCGCGAAAAGGAATCGGAGAGACCATGGTAGCTGACCATGGTGTTTGGCACCAATGCTCCCTTGTCCGCTCCCTCCCCCACGTACATGCCGGGCACCAGGCGGAACAGGTCGGGAATGCTCCAGGCGCCGGAATCCCGGATCATCTGGCGGTCGATCACCGTCACCGCCGCCGGCGCATCTGCTACATTCTGGCGTAGACGGGAAGCGGTCAGCACCACCGGCACATCGGCAAGCAAATCCTGTTCAGAAAGGTCGGCTAGCGACTCCGCCCCCTGGCAGGGCAGGGCAGAAATCATCAGGAACATGGGCAGAATGCTGGCCCGGAACAGGTATTTCATCATTATTGGGGCGCGGTGACAGGTGACCAATGCCGGTTGCCAGACCCGCTTCCGGTACAGCTGATTGGCGGCAAAAACTGACAGCAGCATATTGTAAATTTTTGTAGCTGCCACCTTAACGGTAATCCCCGCATCGAACAAGCGCATAAATCATCTTCCAGCATGCAGCTCTTCTACTCCGACACCTTCGTCCTGCCCCTACCCCCGGGCCACCGTTTTCCCATGGAAAAGTACGCCCGCCTGCGCCAGACCCTGCTCGACGAAGGCTACCCGCCGGCGGACTTCATCCTGCCCGAGGCCGCCAGCCGCGAGGACCTCTGCCGGGCCCACGATCCGGCCTACGTGGAACGGGTCTGCAGCGGCCGGCTGACGCCGGAGGAAATGCGCCAGATCGGCTTTCCCTGGTCGGACGCCATGGTGGAGCGCTCCCGCCGCTCCGCCGGCGCCACCCTGGGCGCCTGCCGGGCGGCCCTGGCAGAGGGCTGGGGCGTCAATCTGGCGGGCGGCACCCACCACGCCGCCCATGCCGCCGGCGCCGGCTTCTGCGTCTTCAACGATGCCGCCGTGGCCGCCCGGGCCCTGCAGGCCCAAGGCCGGGTGGGCCAGGTGGCGGTGATCGACTGCGACGTGCACCAGGGCGACGGCACCGCCCGCATCCTGGAAGGGGATGCCAGCGTGTTCACCTTCTCCATCCATGGCGCCCGCAACTATCCCTTCGCCAAGGCCCGCAGCGACCTGGACATCGAACTGCCCGACGGCTGCGACGATGCCGCCTATCTGGCGGCCCTGGAACAAGGGCTGGCGGACCTCTTCAGCCGCTGCCGGCCCCAGCTGGCGATCTACCTGGCCGGCGCCGACCCCTATGCCGGGGACCGCCTGGGGCGCCTTTCCCTGACCATGGCCGGCCTGGAGGCCCGCGACGAGCGGGTCCTGGCGGCCTGCCGGGAGCGGGGCATCCCCGTGGCCATCGCCATGGCCGGCGGCTACGCCCGGGACATCGGCGACACCGTGGCCATCCATGCCAACACGATACGTTGTGCCCGCCGGCACTTCGAGCAGCGCTAGAATCCAGTCATGACCGCCACCCTGACGCCCCCGCCCCCCGCCCTGCCCCTCTACCACAGCCAGGGCCTGCGCGCCCTCGAAGCCGCCGCCAGCAAGCAGCCCCTGATGGAACGGGCCGGCCTGGCCGCCGCCGACCTGGCCGCCAGCCTGTGCCGCCCCGGCCCGCTGCTGGTGCTGGCCGGCCCCGGCAACAACGGCGGCGACGCCTACGTGGCCGCCCGCCACCTGCAGGCCCGCTTCTTCGCCGTACAGGTGGTGGCCTGGGACGACGGCCAGCGGGCCCCGGCCGACGCCCGGGCCGCCCGCCAAGCCTTCCTCGAGGCCGGCGGCACCATCCTCGACGCCATCCCCCCCTGCCCCCGCTGGGGCCTGGTGCTGGACGGCCTCTTCGGCATCGGCCTGCAACGCCCCCTGAGCGGCGCCTACGCCGATGCCGTGGCCGCCGCCAACCACCTGGCAGAGCGGGACCATTGCCCCCTGCTGGCCCTGGACTGCCCCTCCGGACTCGATGCGGACAGCGGCCGCGCCCTGGGGCCGGCCATCCGCGCCAGCCACACCCTCACCTTCATCGCCCACAAGCCGGGCCTGCTCACCCTGGACGGGCCGGACCACTGCGGCGCCCTGCATCTGGCCGCCCTGGAGCTGGACGCCCCCGCCCTGGTGCCGGCGGACGGCTGGAGCATCGGCCGGGAACACTTCGCCGCCCACTTGCAGCCCCGCCGCCGCAACAGCCACAAGGGCAGCTACGGCAGCGCCGGCATTCTCGGCGGCGCCGCCGGCATGGTCGGTGCCGCCCTCCTCGCCGGCCGCGCCGCCCTGCTCCTGGGCTGCGGCCGGGTCTTCGTCGGCCTGGCGGACCGCCACGGCCCCGCCTTCGATCCCCAGCAGGCGGAACTGATGCTGCGTCCGGCCGCGGCCCTGGAGGCCGCCCCCCTCACCGCCCTGGCCGTGGGCCCGGGCCTGGGCCAGGCGCCGGAGGTCAGGGAATTCCTGTCCCGGGCCATTACCGGCCCACTGCCCCTGGTCCTGGATGCGGATGCCCTCAACCTGCTGGCGGCCGACCCCACCCTGGCCCAGGCCCTGGCCACCCGCCAGGCGCCGCGGCTGCTCACGCCCCACCCGGCGGAAGCGGCGCGCCTGCTGGGCACGGAAGTGGCCCCAGTGCAGGCTGACCGCATCGGCGCCGCCACGCAACTGGCCGAGCAGTTTGGCGCCTGGGTCGCCCTCAAGGGAGCCGGCACCGTGGTCGCCGCGCCGGACGGGCGCTGGTGGATCAATACCAGCGGCAACCCGGGCCAGGCCGCCGCCGGCCAGGGCGACGTGCTCACCGGCATGACGGTGGCGCTCCTGGCCCAGGGCTGGGAGCCGGGCGCAGCCCTGCTGGGGGCGGTGCATCTGCACGGCGCCGCCGCCGACACCTTGCCGGGAACCGGCGTCGGCCCCATCGGTCTGACTGCCTCGGAGACGGCAGTGGCAGCCAGGGCCCTGTTCAACGCCTGGTGCCAGTCGGCCGTCTGACCCTTACCGCGGAGCGCCGCTCCGCCCGTCAAAAGAAAAACGATGTCCCATCCCAGCCATCCCCTGCGGGGCGTGCTGCTCATGCTCGCCGCCGTCTTCTTCTTCGCCCTGCTGGATGCCACCTCCAAGACCCTGGCCGCCACCTATCCCATTCCCTTCCTGGCCTGGGCCCGCTACCTGGTGCATTGCCTGCTGATGCTGGTCTTTCTCGGTCCCCGCCTGGGCCGGGGCCTGGTCAGCACCCGGCGGCCCGGGCTGCAGATCCTGCGCGCCCTGCTGCTGGTGGGCGTCACCGCCTGCATGATGGCGGCCCTGCGCAACATGCCCCTGGCCGAGACCACTGCCGTGGTCTTCATCACGCCCCTGCTGGTGGCCATCCTGGCCGGCCCCTGGCTGGGCGAGAAGATCGGCCTCAACCGCTGGCTGGCGGTGGGCATCGGCTTCATCGGCGTGCTCTTCATCGCCCGCCCCGGCGGCGACCTCAATCTGGAAGGCATTGCCTGGGCCCTGGCCTGCGCCGGCTGCTACACCGTTTATCAGCTGCTGACGCGCCAGCTCTCGCCCACCGAGAACACCCTGACCATGCTTTTCTACACCGCCCTGGTGGGCACCCTCACCATGACCCTGGCGGCACCCTGGTTCGGCGCCGTCCCGGCCATCCAGGGCTGGGACTGGGCCCTGCTGTGCGCCATGGGGCTGTTCGGCGGCAGCGGCCATTTCCTGCTCATCGCCGCCTTCCGCCACGCCCCGGCTTCCACTCTGTCGCCCTTCCTCTACGTGCAACTGCTGTGGGCCACCCTGCTCGGCTGGATCGTCTTCGGCCACCTGCCGGACGGCCTCACTACCGCCGGCATGGCCGTCATCGCCGGCAGCGGCCTGTGGCTGGCCCTGGCCCAGCGGCGGGAAAGCCGCCGCGGCTAGGCCGGGCGGGGATAGGGATAAAGCATGTTGAGGGCCACGCTCTCGCCGTTGGGCTGCACCATGCGCACATGCTCCCGCTGGAACTCCCGGGCGTGGCGCAGGCCGCAGGAGTGGGCAATCATGTCCATCTCCTTGCCCATGTTGCGGCAGTAGGCGGCCACCCGCTCGGCCTTGTCCTCCACGTCCAGGCCCCGCTGCAGGCGCGGGTTGTGGGTGGTGATGCCGGTGGGACAGGTGTTGCTCTGGCAGCGCAGGGCCTGGATGCAGCCCAGGGAGAACATGAAGCCCCGCGCCGAATTGACGAAATCGGCGCCGCAGGCCAGGGCCCAGGCGGCCTTGGCCGGGGTCACCAGCTTGCCGGCGGCGATGACCCGCACCCGGCCCTTGAGGTCGGCCTCCAGCAGGGAATCCACCACCCGGGGCAGGGCCTCCATGATGGACAGGGCCATGTGGTCCGCCAGGGCCTGGGGCGCCGCCCCGGAACCGCCCTCGCCGCCGTCGATGGCGAGGAAATCGGGGGCGCAGTGCAGCCCCCGGCGCAGCACCGCCTCGTTGAGCAGGTGCATGAACTGCCAGCCGCCGATGGCGGTCTTGATGCCCACCGGCTTGCCGGTGACGTCCCGCACCCGCTGCACCATGTCCAGCAGCTGCTCCATGTCGGCGATGTCCCGGTGCCGGTTGGGCGAGAGGGAATCCTGGCCCAGGGGAATGCCGCGGATGGCGGCGATCTCCGGCGTCACCTTGGCCGCCAGCAGCACCCCGCCCTTGCCCGGCTTGGCTCCCTGGGACAGCTTGATCTCGAAGGCCCGCACGTTGTCGTGGGCCGCCAGCTCCCGCAATTTCTGCTCCGACAGGCGCCCCTGATCGTCGCGGCAGCCGTACTTGGCGGTGCCGATCTGGAAGATGACGTCGCAGCCCCCTTCCAGGTGGTAGGGCGAAAGACCGCCCTCCCCCGTATCCATCCAGCAGCCGGCCATCTGGGCGCCCCGGGCCAGGGCCTGGACGGCGGGCTTGGAAATGGCGCCGAAGCTCATACCGCTGATGTTGATCAGGGAACGGCCGGTGAAAGGCTTGTCGCACCAGCCCTCGCCGATGACCAGGGGCGGTGTCGGCAGGCGTTCCTCGTCGAGCACGGGGAATGGCGCATTGACGAAGAGGATGGCGCCGGTCTGGTGCAGGTCGTAGGTGGAGCCGAAGCCCAGGATGCCGCCCTCGTTCTTGGCCAGGCGGTAGATCCAGCCCCGGGTGGCCCGGTCGAAGGGGCGCTCCTCCCGGTCGTTGAGGAAGAAGTACTGGCGGAAGTACTCCCCCAGCTTCTCGAAGAAATAGCGCAGGTGGCCGACGATGGGGTAGTTGCGCAGCACCGTGTGGCGCTTCTGGGTGATGTCCTGCACATACCAGTACACCAGCCACGCCGCCAGGCCCAGGGCGAGCAGGACGCCCAGACTGACATGCAGGATACCCATTGCTTCGCTGCCCATGGCGCCTCCTTTGCGGATGTTAGAATTGCGTCCGGTCAATCTAACATGAACGAAAGCCTGCCGTGCCCAAGCCCGTGGATTCCCAACTCACCCTGCAACTGCCCCCCGCCGCCGAAATCGAGCGCAATGTGGATGGCGCCCTGGCCGAGGACGTGGCCGGCGGCGACCTGACGGCCCAGCTGATCCCGGCCGGCCAGCCCGGCACGGCCACGGTGATTTCCCGTGAAGCGGCCACCCTGTGCGGCACCGCCTGGTTCGAAGCCGCCTTCCGCAAGGTGGATCCGGCCTGCCGCATCACCTGGCACGCCCAGGACGGCGACCGGGTCCAGCCCAACCAGCTGCTGTGCGACATCGCCGGCCCGGCCCGGGCCCTGCTCACTGCCGAGCGCACCGGCCTCAATTTCCTGCAGCTGCTCTCCGGCGTCGCCACCCGCACCCGCCGCTTCGTCGATACGGTGGCCGGCACCAGGGCCCGCATCGTGGACACCCGCAAGACCCTGCCCGGCCTGCGCCTGGCCCAGAAATATGCGGTCACCTGCGGCGGCGGCGACAACCACCGCATCGGCCTCTACGACGCCATCCTGATCAAGGAAAACCACATCATGGCCGCCGGCGGCATCGCCCAGGCCATGGCGGCGGCCAAGGCCGTGGCCGCCGCGGCGACCGTGCCCTGCAAGTTCATCCAGGTGGAAGTGGAAAACCTGGAGGAGCTGCACCAGGCCCTGGCCGCCGGCGCCACCATGGTCCTGCTGGACAACATGAGCCTGGCCGACATGGCGGAAGCCTCCCGCCTGGCCGCCGGCCAGGCCGTGCTGGAAGCCTCCGGCGGCGTCAGCCTGGAAACGGTGCGGGCCATCGCCGAAACCGGGGTGGACCGCATCTCCATCGGCGGCCTGACCAAGGACGTGCAGGCCCTGGATCTCTCCATGCGCTTCAAGGCGGGCTGAGGGGCCGCCGCAGCGGCTCTCCACCGCCTCTCCCCGGCTTCCCCAGCGCCTTACCCGTCCGCCTGGGGCCTGCCCTCCGGCAGGCCTGCATCTCTTTGTTCCCGCGCCGGCCGGGAGCCAAATATGTCACGGCAGCGCCGGAGCAGGTGGCTATAATCGGCCGAAGAACCCCGGTTCCGCCGCCACGGCGGGCCATCCGCCGGGGTCGTCACCGGGGGAACGACATGCTGTTCGCGCTTTTCTACGTCATCGCCATCGCCGTGCTGGTGCTGCACTTCACCGGCTTCCTCGCCCGTCACAATCTGGAATGGCTGGTCCTGGTCCTGGCTGCCGCCGTGTTCCCGGCCGTCATCTACCTCTAGCCGCGCCTCGCCATTCCTGCCGGGCTGAACCTCAGCCCGGCTTTCTCGCCACCAGGTCAATCAGGGCCGAACGGCCCCGATGGGCCAGGCCTTCATGCAGTTCCGCCTCATACTCCCGCAGTTCCTCGATCTCCAGGCCGGCGAAGGCCTGGCGCAGCAGTTCCGGCGTGTACAGGTTCTCTACCGCACTGGGGCCGCCGGTGCGGTATTCCAGCTGCTTCGGGGTGTAGCCGTGCAGCAGCAGGCGACCACCCGGCTTCAGGGCCTGGGCCATGCCGGCAAAAATCCGTTCCTGTTCCGCCGGATTGGCGAACTGGATGAACACGGCCACCACCAGGTCGTAGGCGGCCTCGGGCCACGCCCAGGCCAGCAGGTCCGCCACCTGGAAATCCACCAGGACGCCCCGGCCGGCGGCCAGACGGCGCGCCTTGTCCACCGCCACCGGCGACACTTCCACCGCCGTCACCTGCAGGCCCTGCTCCGCCAGCCAGACGCTGTTGCGTCCCTCGCCGTCGGCCACGGACAGGGCCGTGCTGCCCGCCCCCAGGAGGAATTCGTGGAGGGCGAGAAAACGGGTGGGAGCGGTGCCAAAAAGGTAATCCTCGCCGGCGGCGCTGAAGCGCTCGCTCCAGAATTTTTCGTGTTGGCTCATCTTGATCGCTCCATCAAAGAAAAAGGGCACCCGCAGGTGCCCCGTTCGGCAATGGCCGGCCGTTTCCTGGCCCGCCAGACCTGTCAGACCCGGGCCTGGATGAAGGCCTTTACCGCATTCACATCCGGGTCCATGACCTCGACGCGCTGGGCCAGCTTCTCCAGGCCCTGGAGATCGGCGGGCACTTCCGGTTCCCGGCCCAGGGCCTCGCGGATGGTCTCGGCGAACTTGGCCGGCAGGGCCGTTTCCAGCACCACCGTGGGCATGCCGGCGATGGGGTTTTCCCTGGCCACCTTGAGACCGTCGGCGGTGTGGGTGTCGATCATGACGCCATAGGTTTCCCAGCAGGAACGGATGGTGGCCAGGCGGTCGGCGTGGCTGCTGGCGCCGGAGACGAAGGCGAAGCCGGCCAGCTTGTCCATGTAGGGGGTACCGCGCAGGTCGAAGGCCTGGCCTGCATCCACCTGGGCCCACAGTTCCCGCACCTTGGCCGGATCGCGACCCACCAGGTCGAAGACGAAACGCTCGAAGTTGGAGGCCTTGGAAATGTCCATGGAGGGGCTGGAGGTGACGAAGGTCTCGGCGGTCTTGCGCGGCCGATAGACACCGGTCTTGAAGAACTCGTCCAGCACATTGTTTTCGTTGGTGGCCAGGATCAGTTTGCCGATGGGCAGGCCCATCATGCGGGCGATGTGGCCGGCGCAGATGTTGCCGAAGTTGCCGGAAGGCACGCAGAAGGCCACCTGCTGGTCGTTGTTCTCGGTGGCGCCGAAGTAGCCCTTGAAGTAATAGACGATCTGGGCGGCAACGCGGGCCCAGTTGATGGAATTGACGGCGCCGATCTTGTACTTGGCCTTGAAGGCGGCGTCGTTGGAGACGGCCTTGACGATGTCCTGGGCGTCGTCGAACATGCCGCGCACGGCGATGTTGTGGATGTTCTCGTCCTGCAGGGAATACATCTGGGCCCGCTGGAAGGCGCTCATCTTGCCATCCGGGGAGAGCATGAAGACGCGCACGCCCTTCTTGCCGCGCATGGCGTATTCGGCGGCGGAACCGGTGTCGCCGGAGGTGGCGCCGAGAATGTTGATCTCTTCGCCGCGCTTGGCCAGCACGTACTCGAAAAGGTTGCCCAGGAGCTGCATGGCCATGTCCTTGAAGGCCAGGGTGGGGCCGTTGGACAGTTCCTGCAGGGCCAGCTTGCCCTGCTCCAGCCAGTGGATAGGGGTCACATCGGCGGCGTTGTCGCCGGGACGGGCATGGCAATAGACCTGGGCGGTGTAGGTCTTGTCGCAGATGGCCTTGAGGTCGGCCGGGGGAATGTCGTCGATGAACTTGGACAGCACGGCAAAGGCCAGCTCGGCGTAGGACAGCTGACGCCAGGCATCCAGCTCGGCCCGGCTCACCTGGGGATAGGTTTCCGGCAGGTAGAGGCCGCCATCGGGGGCCAGGCCGCCGAGGAGGATGTCGCAGAAGGACTGGGTCGGGGAGGAGGCTGCATCACCGCGGGTAGACAGATAGCGCATGGAAAATCCGGGACGTTCAAGGACTTAAGGAAGGGCCGAAGGATACCACGGCCGCTCCCCTTGCCGAAGCCTAGCGCCCCAAGGGCATAACGTAAGGACGAATACGGGCAACACCCTCAAGTTGGCGGGCCCAAGGCCGATAGGGATGGGTAGCCCCCTGCTCCGCAAAAAATACGGAATAGCCGCCCATCCCGATGGTACGAACGCCCGATGCCGCTGATCATTAACACCAACGTTCTCGCACAGACCGTGCAGCAGAACCTGGCGCGCTCGTCCGGGACCCTCGCCCAATCGCTGCAGCGCCTGTCATCGGGCCTGCGCATCAACAGCGCCAAGGACGACGCCGCCGGCATGGCCATCGCCGAGGGCCTCAGCACCATCATCCGCGGCGGCAACCAGGCGGTGCGCAACGCCAACGACGGCATTTCCCTGAGCCAGGTGGCCGAGTCGGCCCTGGGCCAGATCAGCGGCAACCTGCAACGCATCCGGGAAATCGCCATCCAGGCGGCCAACGGCTCCATGGTGGACAGCAACCGCTCCCAGCTGCAAAAGGAAGTGGACCAGCTGACCCAGGAAATCAGCCGCACCGTGCAGACCACGGATTTCAACGGCTCCCGCCTGCTCTCCGGCGCCTCCACCCTGACCTTCCAGGTGGGCTACAGCGGCAGCGGCGACAACCGCATCCAGGTCAGCACCACGGACCTGGCCCAATCCCTGGGCAGTCCCAGTCCGGCGGCCAAGGCCTCCAGTGCCATCCTCGGCGCCGTCCAGGGCGGCAGCTCGCCCCTGGCCGCCATCACCGCCGCCGACCAGGCCCTGCGCAAATTCGTCACCAGCGGACTCACCACCACGGTGGGCAGCAACACCTACAACGTCAGCGGCTTCACCAGCGGCAGCCCGGCCCAGAATGCGGCCTGGGCCACCTACCAGGCCGCCGAAGCCGCCTATAACGCCAATGCGGGCGCCAAACCGGCAGTCGTCCTGGCGGCAGTGAACAATGCCGCCGCCAACGCCGCTGCAGGTTACGGCTGGGTAGGCGCCGGCACCGGTCTGTATTCCTACTACCAGAGCATGACCGCCACCGGCACCATCAACATCACCAACCAGGCCCTGGCAGCGGCGGCGGTCGTCAGTGTCGATGCGGACATCGCCAAGATCGCCAACCTGCGGGCCACCTTCGGCTCGGTGCAGAACCGCTTCGAAGCGGTGGTGGCCAATGTGCAGGCCTATGTGGAAAACACCAGCGCCGCCCGCAGCCGCATCACCGATGCGGATTTTGCCGAAGAGACCGCCCGGCTGACCCGCAATCAAATCCTGCAACAGGCCGGAACAGCAGTTCTCGGCCAAGCCAACACCGCCCCTTCCACCGCCCTTCGCCTGTTGCGATAAAAAAAGGCCGGCGCAAGGCCGGCCTGGTGGGATCGGGCGGCGCCGGGCTGGCCGGCGCGCTGCCTCAGCCCTGCTTGGTGAAGTCGATGACGATGGCGCCCGGCTCGCGCTGCACGTAGGCAATGGAAATGCCGTCGCCGTAGCGGGTGAGCAGCTGGTCCAGCAGCGGCAGGGGGTCGTGGTCGTTGCAGAAGCGCATGGTCTCGCCGGGGAACAGGGCGTCGAAGGCGCCGAAGATGGCGGCGTGGCGGAAGCGCTTGGCAACGCCCCGGGCGTCGAAGGGATAGAGGGCCAGGGGAGTGGGTTGGTCGCAGGCGTGCATGGATGTCCTCGCAGGGATCGGAGTAAAAACAGGAGCGCCCATTGTGTCCAGGCGGCACCGCTCCGTCTTTGATCCAGACAGGCAAAACCCCTGAGGCGGCCAAGGCCTTTTGCCCCATCCTGCCAAAGAAAAAGGACGGGCACCTTCACCGCGCCATCCTGGAGACCCGCACGGAGCGGACATTTCCGGGATGGCAGGCTGAAGATGCCCGTCCTTGTTGCATCGCAGCCCATAAGGGCTGCGCGGTGCGGCTTACTGCAGTTCTTCCAGGCGCAGGCGGGTGACCTGGCCCTGCACGGCGGCCAGGGCTTCGATCTTGGCGATGGCCGCGTCCACGTTCTTTTCCCGGGTCTGGTGGGTGAGCAGGATGATGTCGGTCTGCACTTCGCCCTCGCCCGGCTCCTTCTGGATCATGGCATCGATGGAGATGGACTGGTCGGCCAGGATGCGGGTGATGTCGGCCAGCACGCCGGGCTTGTCTTCCACCCGCAGGCGCAGGTAGTAGGCGGTCTGCACTTCGGCCAGGGGCAGGATCGGCAGGTCCACCACGGCGTCCGGCTGGAAGGCCAGGTGGGGCACCCGGTGTTCCGGATCGGAGGTGTGCAGGCGGGTGACATCCACCAGGTCGGCGATGACGGCGGAAGCGGTGGGCTCGGCGCCGGCGCCCTTGCCGTAGTAGAGGGTGGCGCCGACGGCGTCGCCCTTCACCAGGACGGCGTTCATGGCGCCTTCCACATTGGCGATAAGGCGCTTTTCCGGGATCAGGGTGGGATGCACGCGCAGTTCCACGCCTTCCGGGGTGCGCTTGGTCACGCCCAGCAGCTTGATGCGGTAGCCCAGCTGCTCGGCGTACTTGATGTCGATGGCGTCCAGCTTGGTGATGCCTTCCACGTGGGCCTTGTCGAAGCTCATGGGGATGCCGAAGGCGATGGCGGACATGATGGTCAGCTTGTGGGCCGCGTCCACGCCTTCCACGTCGAAGGTGGGGTCGGCTTCGGCGTAACCCAGGCGCTGGGCTTCCTTCAGCACGTCGGCAAAGGACAGGCCCTTGTCGCGCATCTCGGAGAGGATGAAGTTGGTGGTGCCGTTGATGATGCCGGCCACCCACTCGATGCGGTTGGCGGAGAGACCTTCGCGCAGGGCCTTGATGATGGGGATACCACCGGCCACGGCGGCTTCGAAGGCGACGATGACGCCTTTCTTCTGGGCGGCGGCGAAGATTTCGTTGCCGTGGGTGGCCAGCAGGGCCTTGTTGGCGGTGACCACGTGCTTGCCGTTTTCGATGGCCTTCATGACCAGGTCCTTGGCCACGCCGTAGCCGCCGATCAGCTCGACGACGATGTCCACATTGGGGTCGCTGACCACGGCGAAGGCATCGTCGGTGACCTTGCAGGCGCCGCCGGTGACCTGGCGAGCCAGATCCAGATTGCGATCGGCCACGATGGAAATCTCGATGGGACGGCCGGCCCGGCGGGTAATTTCTTCCGCATTACGTTTGAGGACGGTGAAGGTGCCGCCACCGACGGTACCGATGCCGAGCAGGCCGACGTTGATCGCTTTCATATGCAAGATCCCTAGTTGCTGAGTTAATTATCGTGGTTGGAAAAATCAGGTGCGGTCAGGTGCCGTGACGTTTGCGGTAGCCGGCCAGGAAGCGGTCGATGCGGCCGACGGCTTCCTTGAGGTCGTCCACATGGGGCAGGAAGACCAGGCGGAAGTGGTCCGGCTCGGGCCAGTTGAAACCGGTGCCCTGGACCAGCAGCACTTTTTCTTCCTGCAGCAGTTCGGCGATGAACTGCTGGTCGTCCTGGATCGGATAGACCTTGGGGTCCAGGCGCGGGAACATGTACAGGGTGGCCTTGGGCTTGACGCAGGAGACCCCGGGAATGGCGGTGATCAGCTCGTGGGCCACGTCCCGCTGGCGGCGCATGCGGCCGCCCTCGGCCACCAGGTCGTTGATGCTCTGGTAGCCGCCCAGGGCGGTCTGGATGGCCCACTGGCCGGGCACGTTGGCGCACAGGCGCATGGAGGCCAGCATGTTGAGGCCTTCGATGTAGTCGGCGGCGGGACGCTTGTCGCCGGAGACCATCATCCAGCCGGCCCGGTAGCCGCAGGAACGGTAGTTCTTGGAAAGGCCGTTGAAGCTGATGGTCAGCACGTCTTCCGAAAGGGAGCCGATGGCGGTGTGTTCGACGCCGTCGTAGAGCACCTTGTCGTACACCTCGTCGGCGTAGATGATCAGGTGGTGCTGGCGGGCGATCTCGACGATTTCCTTCAACAGGTCATCGGGATAGAGGGCGCCGGTGGGGTTGTTGGGGTTGATGATGACGATGGCCCGGGTGTTCTCGGTGATCTTGGCCCGGATGTCGTCCAGGTCGGGCAGCCAGCCGGCGCCCTCGTCGCAGATGTAGTGCCGCGGCGTGCCGCTGGAAAGGCTGACGGCAGCGGTCCACAGGGGATAGTCGGGGGCCGGCACCAGCACTTCGTCGCCCGGGTTGAGCAGGGCGTTCATGGACATGACGATCAGTTCGGAAACGCCGTTGCCCACGTAGATGTCTTCCAGGCCAACGCCCTTGACCTTCTTCTGCTGGGCGTAGTGCATGATGGCCTTGCGCGCCGCGAAGATGCCCTTGGAGTCGGAATAGCCCGCCGAATTGGGCAGGTTGCGGATCATGTCCTGCTGAATCTCTTCCGGCGCATCGAAACCGAAGGAGGCCAGGTTGCCGATGTTGAGCTTGATGATCTTGTGGCCGTCCTCTTCCATCTGCTTGGCCTTTTCCAGCACGGGGCCGCGGATGTCGTAGCAGACGTTGTCGAGCTTGGCGGATTTCTTGATGGGTCGCACTTTGTTTTCCTGCGGGGTTGCCGGCGGGGCCGGACGAAGATCAATTCGGTTTTGTCTGGCGGCTGGCTTACTTGAGCAGGCCGTCCTTGCGGAACATGTCCTTGATGCCGCGGATCGCCTGGCGGGTACGGGCCTCGTTCTCGATCAGGGCAAAACGCACGTGGTCGTCGCCGTAATCGCCGAAGCCGATGCCCGGGGAGACCGCCACCTTGGCCTCCGCCAGCAGCTTCTTGGCGAATTCCAGGGAGCCCAGGTGGGCATAGGGCTCGGGGATTTTGGCCCAGATGTACATGGAGGCCTTGGGCACCTCCACCATCCAGCCCGCCTCGTGCAGCCCCTTGGCCAGCACGTTGCGGCGCAGTTCGTAGGTCTGGCGCACTTCTTCCACACAGTCCTGGGGGCCGTCCAGGGCGATCACCGAGGCCACCTGGATCGGCGTGAAGGTACCGTAGTCGTGGTAGCTCTTGATGCGGGCCAGGGCGGCGCACAGCTCCTTGTTGCCGACCATGTAGCCGACGCGCCAGCCGGCCATGTTGTAGCTCTTGGACATGGTGAAGAATTCCACCGCCACGTCCCGGGCGCCGGGCACTTCCATGATGGAGGGGGCCCGGTAGCCGTCGAAGACGATGTCGGCGTAGGCCAGGTCATGCACCACCAGGATGTCGTGCTCCTTGGCCAGGGCCACCACCCGCTCGAAGAAGTCGAGCTCGACGCAGCGCGCCGTGGGGTTGCTGGGGAAGCCCAGGATCATCATCTTGGGCTTGGGCGTGCATTCCCGGATGGCCCGCTGCAATTCTTCGAAGAAATCCACATCGTCGGTCATGCGCACGGAGCGGGTGTTGGCCCCGGCGATGATGGCGCCGTAGATGTGGATGGGGTAGCTGGGATTGGGCACCAGCACCGTGTCGCCCCGGTCCAGGGTGGCCAGCATGAGGTGGGCCAGGCCTTCCTTGGAGCCGATGGTGACCACCGCCTCGCTGTCCGGGTCGAATTCCACGTTGTAGCGGCGCAGGTACCAGTCGCAGATGGCCTTGCGCAGCCGGGGAATGCCCTTGGAGACGGAATAGCCGTGGGTGTCGCCGCGCTGGGTGGCGTCCACCATCTTGTCCACGATGTGTTTCGGCGTGGCGCCGTCCGGGTTGCCCATGGACATGTCGATGATGTCCTCGCCCCGACGGCGGGCAGCCATCTTCAGCTCGCCGGTGATGTTGAACACATAGGGCGGCAGACGCTTGATGCGGGGAAAGTCTTTCATGGGCGCAGGGGAATTCCGGCAGTCGGCACCAGCGGCCGGACGGTCCGGACGGGCGCGTAAAAAGGCTATAATCCTACCCTTTCTTACCCCGTTTGTGCACCGCAGCCGACCATGAAGCTCCACAGAGACAGTACAGACGGCCATTATTCCTTCACCGGCTACGGTGACGACTACGTGGCCGTCAACGGTAAGAACCACCAGGGCAATCTGGTGCTGCTGCCCCGGCGCCTGATCCAGGACTGGACCGATGCCACTTTCGACAGCCTGACCCAGGCCGATTTCGACTTCCTCGCCGAGCTGAAGATGGAAATCATGATCCTCGGCACCGGCGCCAAGCAGCGCTTTCCCCATCCCCAGTTGCTGCAGGGCCTGATGCGGGCCGGCGTCGGCCTGGAGGTGATGAACACCCAGGCCGCCTGCCGCACCTACAACATCCTGGTGGCGGAAGGCCGCAGCGTCGGTTGCGCCCTGCTGCAGGGCTGAGGGGCATGAACGCCATCAGCTTTTCCCTGATCCTGGCCGGCGTCATCCTCAACGCCGCCGGGCAGCTGCTGCTCAAGGCCGGCACCAACGCCGTCGGCCACTTCGATTTCCACCTGGACAACGTCCTGCCCATCGGCCTCAAGCTGGCCTTCAACCCCTTCATCCTCTCCGGCATGGTGGCCTACGGCGTCAGCCTGGTGGTGTGGATCATGGCCCTCTCCCGGGTGCCCGTCTCCATCGCCTACCCCATGCTCTCCATCGGCTACGTCATCAATGCCTTCATCGCCTGGCACTGGTTCGGCGAAGCCCTCAGCGCCCAGAAGCTCCTCGGCATCGGCTGCATCGTCCTCGGCGTGTACGTCATCACCCGCTCCGCCTGAAGTCCGTCAGAAAGGCGTCAGTAGATATCCTTACAATTGAGGCTGTCCTCTCCTCCAAGACGGACAGCTGTACTTTCAACGCGCTCCGGACCCAACGCCGGAGCGCGTTTTTTCATTGGCGGATAGCGTTGCCGGCGTTGTTCCCGCCCATTTCCGTCCACACGGCCACCGCAAACGGCCGGAATGAAACTACAATCTCCCCCCGGCCGCTGCGCAAGACAGCGCCAATCCCATTGTCGGCCGCGACGGCCTCTCCAGTCAGACCCGAAATCGCCCCATGTCCCAGCCCAAACTCGCCCTCAAGATCAATGTCGACACCCTGCGCGGCGCCCGCGTCGGCGTGCCCCGCCTGGTGGAAGCCCTGCAGAAGCACGGCGCCCAGGCCACCTTCTTCTTCTCCCTGGGCAAGGACAACACGGGCTACGTGCCGCCCCGCACCACGCCGGCCGGGCAGAAGACCTTCTCCCGCCTGGAGCGCTACGGCTTCACCAGCCTGCTCTACGGCGCCTGGATTCCCGCTCCCGAGATCGGCCGCCGCGCTGCCCACATCCTGCGGGCCGTGCATGAGGCCGGCTTCGAGACCGGCATCCAGAGCTGGGACCGGGTGATGTGGCAGAAGAAGCTGGCCCAGGCCGACAACGAATGGGTGGAAGTGGAAATGGCCAAGGCCGCCAAGCGCTACGAGGACATTCTCGGCCAGCGCCCCGCCGCCGGCGCCGCCAGCGGCTGGCAGACCACCCGCCACGCCCTGCGCCTGACCCAGCGGCTGGGCCTGGCCTACGCCAGCGACACCCGGGGCACCGGCCCCTACCTGCCGGTGATCGAGGGCGAGCTGGTCAATTGCCCCCAACTGCCCACCACCCTGCCGACGGCGGAAGAAATGGTGGGCCGGGACGGCATCACCGCCGAAACCTATGCCGACCGTCTGCTGGCCCTGACCCACGACGCGCCCGACAACGGCCACGTATTCACCCTGCACGCCGAACTGGAAGGCATGAAGCTGCTGCCCGAGTTCGAGCGTCTCCTGGCCGGCTGGAAGGAACAGGGCTACGAACTGGTGGCCTGCCGCCAGATGGTGGACGCCCTGGACCGGGACATGCTGCCCCGTTGCCAGGTGACCCGGGGCGAAGTGCCGGGCCGGGCCGGCCAGCTCATGCAGCAGGGGCCGGAATTCCTCATGGGCTGAAGGCCTGCCACCCGGGCGATGCCAGATCAAATCGCCGCGCCGCCCGGGCCGTTATACTGGCGCCTTCTTTCCCCATCCCCGCGCCAGACGCCATGATCAGACCCGCCCTGCCCTGGGTTGCCCAGGCCGACTACTCCGACATCCGTTACGAAACCTGTGACGGCATCGCCAAGATCACCATCAACCGGCCCGAGCGGCGCAACGCCTTCCGCCCGGAAACGGTGATGCAGCTCATCGACGCCTTCCACCTGGCCCACCGGGACAACGCCGTGGGCGCCATCATCCTCACCGGCGAAGGGCCCGACGCCTTCTGCGCCGGCGGCGACCAGAAGGTGCGCGGCGACGACGGCGGCTACCACGACGAAAGCGGCACTCCCCACCTCAACGTGCTCGACCTGCAGATGCAGATCCGCCGCCTGCCCAAGCCCGTGGTGGCCATGGTGGCCGGCTATGCCATCGGCGGCGGCCACGTGCTGCACCTGGTGTGCGACCTTTCCATCGCCGCCGAAAACGCCCGCTTCGGCCAGACCGGCCCCCGGGTCGGCAGCTTCGACGCCGGTCTCGGCGCCGGCCTCATGGCCCGCACCATCGGCATGAAGCGGGCCAAAGAAATCTGGTTCCTCTGCCGCCAGTACGACGCCGTCCAGGCCCTGGACTGGGGCCTGGTGAACACGGTGGTGCCGGTAGAAAAGCTGGAGGAGGAAACCGTGGCCTGGTGCCAGGAAATGCTGCGCCTCTCGCCCATGGCCCTGCGCATGCTGAAGGCCGGCTTCAACGCCGATACCGACGGCCTGGCCGGCATCCAGGAACTGGCGGGCAACGCCACCGGCCTCTTCTACATGACCGAAGAAGGCCAGGAAGGGCGCGACGCCTGGCTCGAACGGCGCCCGCCGGACTTCGGCAAATACCGCAAGCGGCCGTAAAAAAAAAGGGACCCGCCGGGTCCCTTTTTTCATGCCGCGGATTGCGCCTGCTGCGACTCGTCCGCCACCCGGTACTGGTAGCCGCTGACCATGGACTGGGCCATGGGCGCGCCGCGACGCTCGTGCCAGATCAGGGCGCCGATGTGCACGGCGATGAAGGCCCACACCAGATTGGCGCCCAGCTCATGCACTTCCTTGAAGCTGTGGGCCAGCTCCCTGGTGATGCCGCCATCGGCCAGGGGCCCCAGCTGGAAGTAGCCGGCAGCAGCCACCAGCCCGGTGGCCCCCATGCCGATCAATACCGCGTAAAGCCCCAGGTAGGCCAGGCTGGCCCAGGCATCGTGGCCGAAGGCGCCGGCATCGGCCTTCTGGCGGCGCAACCACACGGAGACGTGGAAAAAGTCGCTCCAGCGGGCCCGTTGCGGCCCCACCAAGCCCCACAGCAGACGCAGCCCCAGGCCGGCGATGAGGCCGTAGCCGAGCAGCACGTGGCCGTGCCACACCGCCTCCCGCGCCGGTCCCTTCTCCAGGGCCTCGGCCCCCAGCTCGGTGGCGAACAGCAGCACGATGGCCAGGGCGTTGAACCAGTGCAAGAGGCGCAGCAGGGGGTCGAACACCCGCTGGCGGCGGTAGGTCACGGTTTCCATGGAACACTCCAAAACAGGATGATGCCTGCAGCCTAAGGCCCGATCCTTAAGCCCGCCTTAAGCGCACCGCATCCGCACTCATCCGCCCCGCCAGCCCCTCCCGGCGGTCGGAGCAACCCGCTACACTCCGCCCATGCCCCTGCGCGCCTTCACCTTCGTGCCCTACCGCCTGCCCTTCCGCCAGCAATGGCGCAGCGCCGCCGGCGGCCTCGACCAGAGGGAAGGCTGGCTGGTGCGCCTGGAAGACGAAGACGGCGGCTATGGCTACGGCGACTGCGCCCCCCTGCCCGGCATCGGTACGGAACCCCCCGCCGCCACGGCCGCCGCCCTGATCCAATGGCAGCAACGCTTCAGGGGGCAGGAGGCGGCCGCCGCCCTGGAAGCCCTCAACGACGCCGCCAGCTTCGACACCCCCGCCGCCCGGGCCGGGGTCGAAAGCGCCCTGCTCGACCTGCTGGCCCGGCGCAACGGCCGCTCCCTCAACGCCAGCATCCGGGGCTGCGACTGCCGCCAGCGGGTGCGGGTCAACGCCAGCCTGGGCAGCCTCGGCCCGCATACGGCAGATGCTCTAGATGCCGCGCTGGAAGCCGGTTTCCAGGTACTCAAGCTGAAGATCGGCCTGGCGCCTGCCCCCCAGGAGATACCCCTGGTCCAGGCCCTGTGCCAGCACCTGCCCGCCGGCAGCACCCTGCGCCTGGACGCCAACCGGGCCTGGCAGGAAGGCGATGCCCGATCCTGGCTCGACGCCCTGGCCGGCCTGCCCATCGACGCCCTGGAAGAACCCCTGGCCCAGCCCAGCGCCCCGGCCTGGGCCGCCCTGCAAGTCCGGGCCGCCTTCCCCCTGGCCCTGGACGAATCCCTGGCCGACCTGCCCCAGGCCGCCCTCTTCGACGGCACCGTGCGCCGCCTCATCCTCAAGCTGCCCCGTCTCGGCGGCTTCCTCCCCGCCGTGGCCCTGGCCCAGCGCTTCGCCGCCGCCGGCGGCGACTGCGTTGTCACCAGCAGCCTGGAATCCGCCTGCGGCCTCCTCGCCGCCGCCCACCTGGCCGCCGCCCTCGGCGGCGATCTGGCCCACGGCCTGGCCACCGCCGAATGGCTGGCGACGGACCTGGGCGCCCCGCCCCCCGTCGCCGCCGGCTACCTCACCCTCCCCGCCGGCCCCGGCCTCGGTTTCCAGCCCTTCGCCACGCCGGCCTGAGGCGCCCGCCCGCCGCGGCGAGCGCCGGCAGTTGCGCCCCGGCCCTCGACATTCATGCCAATGGCAAATATGCTGCATCACTGTCGCCTCCCGGGATCGACCCGCAGCCGTCCGGAGAAATAGCGGCCAATGGCGCCACGAACGGCAGCCAACAAAACCCACCTTCCGCCCCATGCTTGAAATCATCATCCAGATCGTCGGCGAATTTCTCCTGCAAGCCATCCTCGAAGTGCTCGGCGAACTGGGCCTGCGCGCCGTGGCGGAACCCTTCAGCAAGCCGCCCAATCCCTACGTAGCAGCCTGGGGCTACGCCATCTTCGGCCTCCTGGCCGGCGGCCTGAGCCTGCTGTTGCTGCCGCACCATCTGGTAGAGGCCGGCTGGCGCTGGGCCAACCTGCTGGTCACGCCACTGGCCGCCGGCCTGCTCATGTCCCTGTTGGGCACCTGGCGCGCCAGACGGAGCCAGTCCCTGCTGCGCATCGACCGCTTCGCCTACGGCTTCCTCTTCGCCCTGGCCCTGGCCCTAGTCCGTTTCCGGTTCGCCCAATGACGGCCGCCCCTATGCTGCGCGAACTCGCCAACGTCAGGCAGGTCGCCGGAGAACCCCGGCGCCGCTGGTTCTTCTGCCACGAAATCGATCTGGTGCTGTTCGAGGACGAGCAGGGTATCTGCGCATTACAGCTGGCCTACGACAAGCCCCGCCGCGAACGCTCCCTGAGCTGGCAGCGGCAGGGTGGATTCCGTCACTACCTGGTGGATGACGGCGAACCCCTGGCGGGAGCCAACCGCACACCCCTGCTCTACGCCAACGGCCCCGCGGACCACGGCGCCATCATCGACACCTTCCTCGCCCTGGCGGCGGAACTGCCGCCGGAACTGAAGGATTTCATCGTGCACAAGCTGCGGGAAGGCGCCGCAGCAGCCGTTCCAGAAGCCCCCCAGTAAACCTCCCGACACCACCCCAGGAGCCACCATCCATGCGCCATCTGCACCTGATCGCCCTTGCCGCCCTCGCCCTGCTCCTGGGCACCGCCGCCCATGCCCGGGAATACGGAACCTACGATCCCAAACGCCTGCTGACGGTGACGGAAACCCCCTCGGGCAAGCAATACGGCTTCGACGGCGCCTATCTGAATCAGATACTGAACGACCTGGCCGCCCACGCCAAGAACTACCCGCCCCAGTTCGACACGCCCCAGGACCGGCAACGGGCCACCCAGGACGTCAAGGTCATTTCCGGCATGCTCGACACCCTGGTCAATGTGCCCACCCCCAATCCCGACCTGCTGCTCCGCGCTGCCCATCTCGGCAGCATGGGCCACAACCTGGAGATTCCCGGCGCCGCCGACAAGGCCAACGCCCTGTTCCAGCGCCTGCTGCAGCTGGAGCCGGCCCATCCCCGGGGCAACTACCTGTACGGGACTTTCCTGGCCGGCGCCGGCAAGCCCCGGGAAGCCCTCCCCTACCTGGAAAAGGCTCTGGCCGCCGGCATCGCGGATGCCGCCTTCACCCTGGGCATGGCTCATCTCAGCCTCAAGGACCAGGACGGCGCCCTCAAGTACCTGGAAGACTACAAGCGCCGCCGCCCAGGCGACGCCAATGCGGACCGGTTCATCGACGCCATCCGCAACGGCCGCATCGAGGTCAGGAGCCGCTAGGCCCAATCACTACCGCCCCCGCGCTCCACCGATTGCGGCTCCCCCTATCCACCTCAGTTGCTTCCGACGTTCTCTTTGTCCATTCTGAACTGTGCATCCTGCAGTACAGACTGATAAATTCCCCCCTGAACGAATACCGGCTATTGGGGAGTGAACAGCCAATGGAAAAATCTGGACAACCTACGCAACGCAATCAAGCACCGTCCGGGCCTGCAGGCAATGGGCATTTGCTTGACGAAATCTCCCCGGGCGAAATACTCCTCGAAGAGTTCATGAAGCCCTCAGGTCTTTCACGCGCTGAATTGGCAAGAAGAACAGGGCTCTCGGCATCCCTCGTCAGCAAAATCGTCAGTGGCAACAGCTCCATTACCAGCAACAGTGCCGCCAAGCTGGCTGGCTATTTTTCAACCTCCCCTGCTATGTGGCTGAACTTGCAGCGGGAATACAGGAAGCGCCTGGCCCGTTCCCAGATTTGACCCACATCGTGTAGCCCCCCGCCGGCCCTGCGTATAATCAGGCGCTGATGAACCCCGCGCCTTTCATTGATCCCCACGAGCCCCTGGACTGGCTCGACCCCCTGTCCGAAGATCCGCTCCAGCTGGTCACCTCCGACGGTGCCTGGCGGCGTGGGGCGCTGGTGGCAGATGGCGGGGCATTGGCCGCTGCGCTCCTTGCCTGGGGCGCCTCTCCCGGCACCATCCTCCTCGCTCCCCTGCCCGCCCCGAACCTGGCCCGGCTGTTTTTCGCCTGCGCCCGGGCCGGCATCGCCCTCTTTCCCCTGGACCCGGCCACTTCGCCGGAACGCCGCGCCGCCCTGCTGGCCCTGGCCGGCCCCCGGGGCCGTCTGCTGGAGGCCTTGCCGTCTGCCGCTGCGATTGCGGCGGCTGCCGATCCCTTGCCACCGCTGCCGGTGGCAGCCCAGCCGGCCCTGGTCATCGCCACCAGCGGCAGCGAGGGCGAACCCAAGGGCGTGGTGCTGACCCACGCCAACCTGGCGGCGGCAGCGGATGCCTCGGCCGAGCGCCTGCCCCTGAGCCCGGGCGACACCTGGCTGGACTGCCTGCCCCTGCACCACATCGGCGGCGTCTCCATCCTCGCCCGCTGCGCCCGCAGCGGCGCCACGGCCCGGGTACTGGACCGCTTCACGGTGGAGGCGGTGGCCGCGGCCCTGGCCGCAGGGAACATCACCCACCTGTCCCTGGTGCCGGCCATGCTCGACCGGCTGCTGGAGGCCGGCGTTTCCCCGGGTAATCTGCGCTACGTGCTGATCGGCGGCGCCGCCCTCTCCGCCCCCGTCTTCCGCCGCGCCACGACTGCCGGCTGGCCCCTCTGCGTCAGCTACGGCCTTTCCGAATGCGCCGCCCAGGTGGCGACCTGGGTCCATCCGCCCCCCGATGCCTGGCAGGAGGGCCGGGTCGGTGCGCCCCTGGCCGGCTGCCGTGTCGAACTGGATCGGCAAGGACGGCTGCGCCTGGCCGGGCCCCAGGTGATGTGGGGCTATCTCAATCCAGAGCTGGAGCCGGGCCGGGGCCTGACGGACGGCGCCCTGCTCAGCGGCGACCTGGCCCGCCTGGAGGAGGATGGCAGCCTGACCCTCTTGGGCCGGGCCGACGACATGCTGGTCAGCGGCGGCGTCAATGTGCATCCGGCCGAGGTGGAAGCGGTGTTGCTGGCCTGCCCCGGCGTGCGCGACGCGGCGGTGACGGCCCTGCCCGACCCGGTGTGGGGCGATCGGCTGCTGGCCCTGGTGGTGGGCGACTTCGCCGCCATGGATGACGCCGGCCTGCACCGCTGGTGCGCCGAACGCCTGCCCTCGCCGCGCCGGCCCCGGCTGATCCAGCGGGTCGCCAACCTGCCGCGCAACCCCATGGGCAAGCTGCAACGTCCGGCCCTGCGGCAGCTGGCCCAACAACTGGCCCAGGACGGGCTGCTGGCCCCGAGGGAAACGCCGTGAGCCGCCCCCAGACCCGCCCCGCCGCCGGCACCGCCAGCCTCAGCCAGCGCTATCCCGGCCTGGCCGGGGAACTGGCGGCCCTGGCCGCCCGGGCCCGCCCCACGGACCTCCTCAGCCTGTGCCTGCCGGCGCCCCCGTTGCCCATGGCCGGCCCCCTGCCCTACCTCGCCGCCCCGGACAGCCTGGCCTGGCAGCGGCCGGACGACGCCTGGCTGGCCCTGGGCGCCGCCTGCACCGTGGAAAGCGCCGGGCCGGGCCGCTTCACCGCCCTCAACGGCGCCTGGCAGGGCCTGGCGGCCCGCTGGCAGATTGCCGCCACATCGCAGGACAGTGATGGCAGCGACGGCCTCCAGGCGCCCCTGGCCCACCTGGGCTTTGCCTTTTACGACACCAGCGGCGACAGCCCCCTGCCGAACGCCCGCCTGCGGGTGCCCGCCCTGCTGCTGAGGCGCCGGGCCGGTCGCCAGACCCTGGTCCTCACCTGCCCCGCCCATGGCGCCGCCCAGGCCATGGCCGGCTGGGAGGCCCTGTGGCAAACGCTGGAACGGACCCTGCTGTCCCAACCCGCGCCGCTGGCCGCGCTCCACCTGCAACGGCCACCGGCACCCCTGCCCGAGCAGGCCTTCGTCGCCCGCACCCGGGCCGCCCTGGCCGCCATTGCCCGGGGCGAGCTGGACAAGGTGGTGCTCTCCCGCCGCGTCGCCTTCGAGGCCGACAGCCCCCTGGAAGCGGCCGCCGTCTTCGCCGCCCTGGCGGCCCAGCAGGCCGACAGCAGCGTCTTCGCCGTCGGCCACCGGGCCGGCACCTTCCTCGGCGCCACGCCGGAGCGGCTCCTCAGCCTGCAGGACGGCCGGCTGCACACCGAAGCCCTGGCCGGCACCGGCTGGGGCCGGGCCGACGCCCCCCTGACCTCGGACAAGAACCAGCGGGAACACGGCTGGGTGGCCGAGGCCATCCGCCACACCCTGGCCCCCCTCTGCGCCGAACTGCAGGCCGCCCCGGCGGAAGTGCTGCAGCTGCCCGGCGGCAGGCGCCACGCCGGGCTCAGCCATCTGCGCACCCCCTTCCACGGCCGTCCGGCGCCCGGAGTCGGCCTTTTCGACCTGGCCGCCAGGCTCCATCCCACCCCCGCCGTCGGCGGCTGGCCGGCGGCCCCGGCCCGGGAATGGCTGCAGGCCCACGGCGAGGAACGGCCCCTGTGGTACAGCGGCGGCCTGGGCTGGATCGACGCCGCCGGCAACGGCACCCTGGCCGTGCCCCTGCGCTGCGCCGACCTGCGCGGCAACCGGGCCGAACTCCAGGCCGGCGCCGGCATCGTCGCCGGCTCCGCCGCGGAACAGGAACTGGCCGAAACCGAGGCCAAGCTCGCCACCATGCTGGAGGCCCTGGCACCCTCTGCTCCAGCCCCTGCCGCCGCCAGCCGCCGCGGCGCCTAACTTCACGATCCTGCGCCCATGAACGCCACCGGCACCACCAACTATCTCTGGTCCCGCCACTTCGCCGCCGCCTTGGCCGGCGCCGGGCTGGCCCACGTCGTCATTTCCCCCGGCGCCCGCTCCACCCCCCTGACCCTGGCCTTCCTGCGGCAGGCGGGCGTGCGCTGCCATGTGCTGGTGGACGAGCGCTCCGCCGCCTTCTTTGCCCTGGGTCTGGCCAAGGCCACGGAACTGCCGGTGGCCCTGGTGTGCACCTCCGGCTCCGCCCCGGCCCACTGGCTGCCCGCCGTGATCGAGGCCGATGCCGGCCGAGTGCCGCTGCTGCTGCTCTCCGCCGACCGGCCGGCGGAACTGCACGGCTGGGGCGCCAACCAGACGGTGCCCCAGACCGGCCTGTTCACCGGTTTCGTGCGCGCCGCCCACGCCCTGGCGACGCCGGAGGAAGGTTTCCTGCCGCGCCAGGTGCATACCCTGGCGGCCCGGCTCCTGGCCGAATGCCGCTGGCCCTGCCCGGGGCCGGTGCATGTCAATCTGCCCTTCCGCGAGCCCCTGCTGCCGCCCGCCGCCAAGCTGGCGACCAGCCCGGAGCTGGGCCCGGTCCATCCGCCGGAGGCGCCGCCGCCCCTGGTGCTGCCGGCGCCCCACGCCGTGGCCCAGGCCGCGGCCCGTCTCTCCGGGCGCCCGGGGCTGATCCTGGCCGGCGCCCTGCCGCCGGGCAGCGCCGGCCCCGACTACGCCCGGGCCGTGGCCGCCCTGGCCCGGGCCCTGGATTGCCCGGTGCTGGCCGAGCCCCTTTCCGGCCTGCGCCACGGCGCTGCCGGGCTTGAGGCCGACAGCCGCCCCGACAGCCATCATTTCCTCGCCCACGGCGAAGCTCTGGTGCAGGATGCCGCCTTTGTCGCCGCCCAGGCCCCGGCCTGGATCCTGCGCTGCGGCGACGCCCAGGTGAGCCGCTCCCTGCAGACCTGGCTCAGCCAGTGCCTGGACCAGGGCACCGAACTGCTGCTGCTGGAAGGCGAAGGCCGCTGGCCCGACCCGGAACGGGGTACCACCCTGCTGCTGCGGGGCGACACCGCCGCCACCCTGGCGGCCCTGGCCCAGGCTGTGGCGGCCAAGGCGCCGCCGGCCTGGATGCAGGCCTGGCGCGCCGCCGAGCAGGGGGCCGGGGACCTGGCCCGGGCCACCCTCGACGCGGCCGGCGATGATCTGTGGGAAGGGGCCGTGGTGGCCGACCTGCTGGCGGCCCTGCCGGCGGAGAGCCGCCTCTTCTGGGGCAATTCCATGGCGGTGCGGGACGGCGATTCCTTTTCCGGCCTCTCCGCCAAACCCCTGGAGGAGCACGGCAACCGGGGCTGCAGCGGCATCGACGGCCAGCTGTCCACGGCCCTGGGCCTGGCGGCGGCAGGCAGCGCCGAAGGCCGTTACAGTGCCGCCCTCCTCGGCGACCTGGCGGCCCACCACGACCTCAATGCCCTGGCCGCGGCGCGGGAGCTGGATTGCCTGCTGGTGGTGGTGAACAACGGCGGCGGCGGCATTTTCGAGTATCTGCCGGCCCGGGCCCTGCCCGAATACGAGACGGGCTGGCTGACCCCGGTGCCCCTCGTCCTGGCCCATGGGGCGGCGGCCTACGGGGTGCCTTACCGCCGGGCCGCATCCCGCGCCGAGTTCCAGGCAGCCATCGCCGAGGCCGTTGCCACGGGCGGCCCCTGGCTGGTCGAGGCGGTGGTCGAACGGTCGGAAAGCGTCGCCCGGCACCGGGCCTACTGGCAGGCGGTGAGCGGTAGCGAGAATTGAAGCGAGGGATGGGCCGGTGGGCGCGCGACGGTCGCAGCGCCAGCGATCGGCGCCGCAAGGCGCCGTAGCGGCAACGCGGCTGGCGCCTGGGACGGCGCCGGCGGCAGGGTCAGCCCCCGGTCAGCGGAGGGTCAGAGGTGGGTCAGACCCGGGGACTAGCATGGCGCGCCATAAGCCGATCAACGGCTAGGAGAGTGACTTGCCCCACCCGCTTCCCCCCGGCGACGACACCGCCGTCCTGCTGCTGCACGGCCTCTACAGCAACCCCAACGAAATGTCCCCCCTCGGCAAGGAGCTGGAAAAAGCCGGCTACCGCGTCGCCATTCCCCATTTGCAGGGCTATACGGTGTGCGCCGAAGACGTGCTGGACCGCCGCTTCGCCCGCAGCCCCTGGGAGGACTGGTACGCCCAGGTGGAAACGGTCTTCGACGAACTGCGGCAGCAGCATCGCCGCGTCGTCGTTGGCGGCCTGTGCATCGGCGCCGACCTGGCCCTGCACCTGGCGGCCCAGCGGGGCCTGCAGGTGGCGGCGGTGCTGGCCCTGGCCACCACCCTCTACTACGACGGCTGGGGCATCCCCTGGTACAGCTTCCTCCTGCCCCTGGGCTACTACACGCCCCTGCGCCACATCTACACCTATCGGGAACGGGCCCCCTTCGGCCTGAAGAATCCCCGGGTACGGGCCCGGGTGGAACGGGACATGCGGGAAAGGGAAGTCTCCGCCGCCGGCGCCTCGGAGCTGCCCCTCAACGGCATCTACCAGGCCCAGCGCCTGATCGGCAGCATCAAGAAGGAATTACCCCAGGTGGTCAGCCCCACCCTGGTGATCCACTCCCGGGAAGACGACGTGGCCAGCCTGCGCAGCCCGGAGCAGGTATACCGCCGCATCAGCGCCGAGCGCCGGCGCAAGGTGGTGCTGGACGACAGCTACCACATCATCACCCTGGACAACGAGCGGCGCCGGGTCAGCGGCGAGGCACTGGATTTTCTCGCCCAGGTGCTGGGCGCGCCGGCTGCGGTCAGGCTGCCCCGGGCCGCCTGAAAAGCGGCCGACTCAGCCCCGCAACCAGTACCAGAAACGCCCCAGCCATTCGTGCAGGGCGGTGCGCGAGGCGCGCAGGCCGTCGGCCTGGGGCAGGTAGTCCAGGGCCGTGGGCACGCCGCGCTGGAACAGGGTCGGCATGGGCACCACTTCCAGGCCCGCCCGGCTGAAGGCCAGGGCCGCCCGGGGCAGGTGCCAGGCGTGGCTGACCAGTAGGACCCGGGACACGCCGGCCTCCTTGAGCAGGGCCGCCGTCTTCAGGGCATTCTCACGGGTGTTGTCCGACTCGCCTTCGACCCAGCGCACCGGCACCCTGAATTCGTCCCGCAGCACCCGGGCCATGGCCTCGGCCTCGCTCACCTCGCCGCCGTCCGGCGTGCCGCCGGTGACCAGCAGCGGCAGGCCCGTCTGGCGCTGCAGCTGCCCGGCGTAGCGCAGGCGGACCAGGGTCTCGTTGCCCACCGTGTCGCCGCCGTATTCCGGCGCTTCCCGGTAGCGGCCGCCGCCGAGGACGACGATGGCGCCAGCTCCCTTGGCCTTTTCCAGCACCTGCTCCGGCACCACCGGCGGCGCCTCCAGGCGCTGCACCAGGGCGCGGCCCACCACCGGCAGGGACAGCACCAGCAGCAGCAATCCCCCCGTCAGTCCCAGGCTCATCGCCAGTTGGGGGCGTCGCTGTCGGAAGAGGAAGGCCAGCAGCAGGAGCCCCAGACCGTTGCCCGGCGGCAACAGAAAGGTAGCCACCAGATTGGTGGCGAGCCAGGACGTGGACATCGCTTGTTTTCCTCCCCAGGAAGGGGCCGCCGGCACCGCGCCGGCCTGCCGCCTATGACGTTTGGCAGACAGTGTAGCCGTTTGCCGCCCCGAGGGGGAGCCCCTGCCGCAACCGGCAGGCAGGCCGCTGCGGAGCGCGGCCATCTGGGCCCTTCCTGCCAGGCGTCGGCCTGATGCCGGCGGCGAATGTCCAAAAAAAAGCCCGCTGCAGCGATGCAGCGGGCTTTTTGCCGGAGGCCGGCGGGATCAGGCGCTGAGGGCGGCCTTGATCTGCTCCAGGGCGGTGGGGTCCTCGATTGTGGTGAGGTCGCCCGGATCCCGGCCTTCGGCCAGGGCCTGGATGGAACGGCGCAGCAGCTTGCCGGAACGGGTCTTGGGCAGGCCGGAGATGAAGTACACGCGGCCGGGACGGGCGATGGCGCCCAGGGTCTCGTCCACCCGCTTCATCACTTCCTTTTCCAGAGCCGCCACCAGTTCGGGAGTGGCGATCTTGGAGGCGTCCTTGACCACGGCGAAGGCTACCGGCAGCTGGCCCTTGAGGGCGTCGTTCACACCGACCACGGCCACTTCGGCCACGGCGGGGTGACCCTGCACGGCTTCCTCGATTTCCCGGGTGCCGAGGCGGTGGCCGGCAACGTTGATGACGTCGTCGGTACGGCCCAGGATGAAGTGGTAACCCTCGTCATCCTTGATGGCCCAGTCGTAGGAGGAGTAAACCAGCGGTTCCTTGAACAGGCTGAAGTAGGTGTTCACGAAACGCTCGTCGTCGCCCCACACGGTGGTCAGGCAGCCGGGCGGCAGGGGCGGCACCACGCCCAGGATGCCCTTCTCGTTGGCGTCGCACTCGGAACCGTCTTCGCGGAAGATGCGCACGTCGTAGCCATAGACAGGGAAGGACGGGGTGCCGTACTTGATCTTGGTGTCTTCGACGCCGCGCACGGTGGACAGCATGGGCCAGCCGGTTTCGGTCTGCCAGTAGTTGTCGATCACCGGCAGCTTCAGCTCGCCCATGATCCATTCGTGGGTCGGCTGGTCCAGGGGCTCGCCGGCCAGGAACAGGTGCTTCAGGCTGGAGAGGTCGTACTTGTGCAGGAAGGCGGGGTCGTGCTTCTTCAGCACCCGGGCAGCGGTGGGGGCGGAGAACATCACATTGACCTTGTACTTCTCGACGATCTGCCACCAGATGCCGGCATCCGGACGGATCGGGGTGCCTTCGTACATGATGGTGGCCATGCCGCCGATCAGGGGGCCGTAGATGATGTAGGAGTGACCCACCACCCAGCCGATGTCGGAGGTGGAGAAGAAGGTCTCACCGGGCTTGCCGCAGTAGATGTGCTTGATGGAGGAAGCCAGGGCCACGGCGTAGCCGCCGGTGTCACGCTGCACGCCCTTGGGCTTGCCGGTGGTGCCGGAGGTGTACAGGATGTAGGAGGGGTCGGAAGACTCCACCCAGGTCACGGGCACCTGGGCGTCCATGAACTGGGCGCGCAGGGCGGCGTAATCCACGTCCCGGCCTTCGACCTTGTTGAAGGCCTTGTCCAGGCCCCGGTCCACCATCAGCACCTTGCCGGGCTTGTGCTCGGCCTGGTTGATGGCGTCGTCCAGCAGGTGCTTGTAGGGCACGGCCTTGCCGCCGCGCATGCCGGCGTCGGAGGAGACGATCAGCACCGGCTTGGCATCGTCGATGCGGGTAGCCAGGGAGCCGGAGGCGAAGCCGCCGAAGACCACGGAGTGGATGGCACCGATACGGGCACAGGCCAGGATGGCGAAGCAGGCTTCGGCAATCATGGGCATGTAGATCAGGACGCGGTCGCCCTTCTTGACGCCCAGGCTCTGGTAGATGGCGGCCATGCGCTCGACTTCGCGCTGCAGCTCGGCGAAGGAGTAGACCTTCTCCACGTCGGTTTCGGTGGAGATGAAAATCAGGGCGTTGTCGTTGGGGCGGGTCTTGGCGTGGCGATCAACGGCGTTGTAGCACAGGTTGGTCTGGCCGCCGACGAACCACTTGGCAAACGGAGGACGGGAGTAATCGCAGACCTGGTCGAAAGGCTTGTGCCAGTCGATCAGTTGGGCCTGCTCGCTCCAGAAGGCATCCGGTTGTTCGATGGAACGACGATGAAACTCTTTGTAGCTGGTCATAAAACTCCCTCTAGCGTTTGCGTCCTGCACTACTTTGGTTTGCTGATTATTTTTTATGGGGTGGATTCGAGGCTGATCTCGTCCTGTTCTATTTTCACCTAGGGCGCATCCCCACCCGGATTGCGGTTGCCCTGGGGTTCCCCCGACGCCCGGAATTTGGACTCCGGTACGTCTGCGGAAGGCCCGTATTGTAATTCATAATTAAGAAAGCTAAGGAGGGGCATCAAGGCCTTGGCCAAAGCCGCCGCCTGGGGCCGCAATTCCTCGTCCTGCCCGGCGGCCAGCATGGCCAGGGCCTGGTCGACGCTGACCGCCGCACCGCCGCGCACCGCCGCCGGTTCAACGGCAGGCGCCGGCGCCACGGCCCGGTTGCCGCCGGCAGCCGCCGCCGCCGCCCGCCGCGCCTCGGCCATGGCCAGCAGGCTGGTGGCGCTGGGCGCCCCGTCCAGGGGGAAGCTGGCGATGCCGATGCTGATGGTGAGGGGCAGGCGCTGGCCGTGCACGGCGATGTTGGAAGTTTCCACCGCATGGCGCAGGCGGTTGGCGAAGGCCTCGCTGGCCGCCCCCGGGGTGCCGGGGGAGACGATGGCGAAGGTGGTGTCGGAATAGTGGCCCAGGCTGTCTTCCTTGCGGATGTTGCCGGCCAGGAGCTTGGCGAAGCGTTCCTGCAGCTTGTCCACCAGGGCGCCGCCGTATTGGGCGGTATAGCGTTCCAGGGAATCGAAGCCCAGCACCAGCACGCTGGCGGGGGCCTGCTGCCGCCCGGCCAGGGAGAGGGCCTGTTCGGCCTGGGCTTCCAGATAGGCCCGGGTGAACAGGCCGCTGTGGGGATGGCGCAACTGCTGGTCCTGGTGGCTGTGCAGCGCCTGCTCCGCCTGACCCAGGCGCACCAGGGAATCGACCCGGGCCAGCAGCTCGGCGGTGCCGATGCCCTTGGTGATGAAATCGTTGGCCCCCAGGGCCAGGGCCTTGTCCCGGGACTCCTCGTCCTCCTCGCCGGAGATCATGATCACCGGCAGCTGGCGCAGGCGGCTGACCTTGGAATCCCGGATGCGGGCCAGCAGGTCGAAGCCGTCCATCACCGGCATGGACAGGTCGGAAATGACGGCCTGGATGTCGTGGTCCAGCACCAGGGTCTGCCAGGCGGCCTCCCCGTCGCCCTCCTCCCGGATCTCGTAGTGCCCTTTCAGGTGCTTGATGATGGAAGCCCGCACCATGCGGGAATCGTCCACGATCAAGATTCTGGGATGGGGTGCTTCGGTCATGATCTTTCCTGTTGGCTCATGGGGTCCGGGGCAAGCAGGGGACGGCGCGGGCGCAGGGGCGGCACCGCCAGGCAAGGCCTGCGCAGCCCACCGGGGTCCCGGGATTATAACCACGGCGCCGCGCCCCGGCGGCGGGCCCGGTGTAAAAGCGGCTTTGCCCCCGGCCACCGAATGTGACAGAAGCTTTGTACGTATATGACCTTAGGTTTACAACTGGCTGATTTTCCAATAAAGTCCGGCCCCATGCTGAATAAAAAACAGCTCGCAGCTTCCCTCCTGGCCCTGTTCATCGGGGTTCTGGCCAACACCGGCACCGCCACGGCGGATGAATTCAGGATGGAGCCCCGCGGGGAGGAACCCACCTTTTTCAAACGCTACACCAGCGGCGTCCAGGACCTGATCATCAAGGGCCTGGAGTTCGTTGGCGTGCGTTACGTTCGCGGCGGCAACACGCCGGATTCCGGCCTGGACTGCAGCGGCTTCGTGCGTTACGTCTTCCAGGACTCCCTGGGCCTCAACCTGCCCCGCACCGCCAAGGAAATGAGCCAGGTGGGCGAGCAGGTCGCCAGCAACGACCTCAAGCCGGGCGATCTGGTGTTCTTCAACACCATGCGCCGCGCCTTCTCCCACGTCGGCATCTACCTCGGCAACAACCAGTTCGTCCATTCCCCCCGCCCCGGCGGCGAAGTGCGGGTCGAGGACATGCGCCAGAGCTACTGGGTGGCCCGCTACAACGGCGCCCGCCGCGTCACCGAACAGCAGTAACGCAACACCACCACCTCCCTGACAAAGCCGGCCGATGCCGGCTTTTTTGTTGCCCGCGCCCCGGCCACCGCTGTCGCGACCACCGGTTACAGCACAAGAAACATTCTCATTTACACAAGACTCAAGCCTGACTAGAATCTGACACTTACCTGACCAACCCGTGCTGGAGTTCTCCATGACCCTGCGTCTCCCCCTTCTCGCCGGCGCCCTGGCCGCAGCCCTGTCCCTCAATCTGCAGGCCGCCGAGGAAAACGTGCTGAACCTCTATTCCGCCCGCCATTACCAGACCGACGAAAAGCTCTACGAGAATTTCAGCAAGCAGACCGGCATCAAGATCAACCGCATCGAAGGCAAGGAAGAGGAACTGCTGGAGCGCATCAAGAACGAAGGTGCCAACAGCCCTGCCGACGTGCTGTTGACGGTGGACGCCTCCCGCCTGGCCCTGGCCCACGAACTGGGCCTGTTCGCCCCGGTCAAGTCCAAGGTCCTGGAATCCCGCATCCCGGCCAATCTGCGCACCGACGACTGGTTCTCCTTCTCCACCCGGGCCCGGGTCATCGTCTATAACAAGAGCGCCGTGAAGGCCGAGGACGTGCAGAACTACGACGACCTGGCCAACCCCAAGCTCAAGGGCCAGGTTTGCACCCGCTCCGGCTCCCACCCCTACAACCTGTCCCTGATGGCCTCCATCATCGCCAACCAGGGCGAGGCCAAGGCCGAAGCCTGGGCCAAGGGCGTGGTGGCCAACTTCGCCCGCGCCCCCAAGGGCGGCGACACCGACCAGATCAAGGCCGTGGCCGCCGGCGAATGCGGCGTCACCGTCTCCAACACCTACTACGTGGCCCGCCTGCTGCGCTCCGACAAGGCCGAGGACAAGAAGGTCATGGAAAAGGTCGGCGTCGTCTGGCCCAACCAGAAGACCAGCGGCACCCACATCAACGTCTCCGGCGCCGGCATGCTGAAGAACGCACCGCACAAGGCCGCCGCCGTGAAGTTCCTCGAGTACCTGGCCTCCGACGAAGCCCAGCGCTACTTCGCCGACGGCAACAACGAATGGCCGGTGGTGGCCAGCGTCAAGGTCGGCAACCCGGCTCTGGAAAGTCTCGGCAAGTTCAAGGCCGACGCCCTGCCCGTGGGTTCCCTGGCCATGTACCGGGCCAAGGCCCAGATCCTCTTCGACCGGGCCAACTACCGCTGATCCGAAGCGGCGCCAGGCGGATGCCCCTGGGGGACATCCGCCGTTTTTGATCCCGTTTTTGATCCATCTCCATGGTCAAAACCGCTTCCGGCGCCTAGAATGCCTCCCATGCGACTCACCGCCCTCCTCACCACTGCCATCGCCCGCGGCCTCCTGGCCGTGATGCTGGCCGGTTTCCTGACGCCGACCTTCGGCTGGGAAATGGTGAGTGCGGCCGCGCCCCACGACCATGCCGCCGTGGCCGAGCACCACCACGGCGACCAGGGTGCCCACGACAGCCTGCAGCACACCCACCACGACCAGGACTGCGCCCCCCAGCACCACGCCGCCGGCGACGACGGCCAGGGCCAGCCGGGCCATCACCACTGGTGCGCCGGCCACGTTTTCGGCCACCTCATCGGCCTCACCGCCGACGCCACCCTACCGGCCGCTGCCGGCAAGGACGTGCGCCCCCCGGCCATCGCCGCCCGCTATCTCTCGCCCATTCCCCTGGGCCTGGAACGTCCCCCCCGCTCCTTCTCCGCCTGAAGTCCGGCGGCAATTCCCGTTGAGCCAGCCCGTGCTGCCGACGCCCTGAAAGGCGCCGCGCCGCCTGCGCCCGTGACCTCACCGCGGAGTACCGCCGGTTTTTCCCTGCCTCACCGGAGAAAACCATGCGGAAGACCGCAACCGCCCCCCATCCGGGGCACCCCGTCCGCCTTCGCGTTCACCATCGCGCCCGCCTGCTGCCGGCCCTGCTCGCCCTGAGCCTGGGCCTCGGCCTGGGATTCCTGTCCCCTGCCCGGGCCGCGGAGCCTGCCGTCGCCCCGGCAACGGCACCCCTGCCCGCCTCGCCCCTGGCCCGGGCCTTTGCCGCCGCCTGGGAGCGCCAGCCCCTGGCTGCCGCCCTGCCCCAACGCCAGGATGCCGCCCGGGCCCAGCAGGAAGCCGCCGACTCCCTTTTGGCCCAGCCGCCGAGCCTGGACCTGTCCACCCGCACCGACCGCTACAACCGGGACCGGGGCGCCCGGGAAGTGGAAACGGGCATTGCCCTGCCCCTCTGGCTGCCCGGCGAGAAGGACGGCACCCGGGCCCTGGCCGATGCCCGCAAGGAAGCCCTGGACGCCCGCACCCTGGCCGCCCGCCTGCAACTTGCCGCCGAACTGCGCAGCGCCTGGTGGGCCTGGCAGCAGGCCGGCCAGGACCAGCAGGTAGCCCAGGCCCGGGCCGACAACGCCGCCCGTCTCGCTTCCGATGTGGAACGGCGGATGAAGGCCGGCGACCTTTCCCGGGCCGACCTCAACCAGGCCCAGGGCGCCCAGGCGGCGGCCCAGGCGGCCCTGGCCGAGAGCCGGGTGGCCGCCCTGGCCGCGGCCCGCCGCCTGCAAAGCCTCACCGGCCAGCCGCCCCGGCCGGCCGACGGCCCACCCCAGACGGAACCAGAACCGGCCGCCAACGCCCTGCCCGCGGCCCTCGCGGATGAGGATGGCGCCGACGCCGAAGGCGCCGCCAGCGGCCACCCCTTGCTGCAGGATCTGGCCCAGCGCAGCACCGTTTCCCGGCGGGCCCTGGAACTGGCCTCCCGCCAGACCCGGGCCAATCCGGAAATCGCCATTTCCACCCGCCGCGACCGCAGCGCCGCCGGCGAGATGACGGACCAGACCTGGGCCCTGGCCCTGCGCCTGCCCTTCTCTTCGACCCCGCGCAACCAGGCCCGCATCGCCGAAGCCAACGCCGACCTGATCGAGGCCGAAACCCAGCTGCGCCTGGAACGGCAGCGCCTGGCTCAGGAGGGCGAGACCGCCCGGGCCCAGCTCGATGCGGCCCGCCTGCAACTGGCGGCGGCAGAAACCCGGGCCCGGCTGGCGGCGGAAAACCGGGGCTTCTACGACAAGGCCTTCCGCCTCGGCGAAGCGGACCTGCCCACCCGCCTGCGCATCGAGCTGGAAGCCTTCGAGGCCGAGCGCCAGGCGGTGCGCTCCCGCATCCAGGCGGCCGCCGCCCTTTCCCAACTGCGCCAGGCCCTGGGCCTGCTGCCGGAGTAAAGCCATGTTGCGACTCATCACCTCCCTGCTTCTCTGCCTCGCCCTGGCCGCCCCGGCCCGGGCCGACGGCCCCGCCGCCCCTGCCGGCAGCCCCGCCCCCAGCCCCCGGGTGGAGGCCGTCTCCGACCAGTTCGAACTGGTGGGCCGGCTGCGTCCCGAAGGGCTGGTGCTGTGGCTGGACCGCAGCGCCGACAACGCCCCGGTGCTCAACGCCCGGCTGGAAGTGGAAAGCGGCGGCCAAAGCGCCGTCGCCGCCTTCCGCCCCGAGCACGGCGACTACCTGCTCGGCGACGCCGCCCTGCTGCCCGCCCTGCAACAGGCCGGCGAGCACAGCCTGACCTTCACCCTGAGCCTGCCCGCCGCCGAGGGACAAGCGGAAGAAAGCGACCTGCTGCTGGGGGATCTGGACGTGCATGAGGATCATGCCCTGGCCTCCGGCCCAATATCCACGGCCCTGCTGGCCGGCCTTGCCCTGGCAGCCGCACTGCTGCTGGGCCTTGGCCTGGCATGGCGCCGCCGTCAGCAACGACAAGGAGGTGCCGTATGAGCGCCCGTAGAATCCCGTCCCGCCTGCTGCTGCGGGCATCCCTCGCCGCCTGCCTGGGCGCCGCCCTGACCCTGCCGGCCATGCCCCTGCAGGCCCACGAAGGCCACGGCGACGAAGCCGCCGCCCCGGTCTCCGGCGATGCGCCCCGGCGCCAGGCCGACGGCAGCGTCTTCCTGCCCAAGGCCAGCCAGCGCCAGATCGAGATCCGCACCCTGCCGGTCACGCCCGGCCCCCTGCCCCGCACCCTGGAGCTGAACGCCACGGTGATCATGGACCCCCACAAGGGCGGCCGCGTCCAGTCCATGCTGGCCGGGCGCCTGGAGCCGGGTCCGGCGGGCCTGCCCAGCGTCGGCCAGAAGGTGCAGAAAGGCCAGGTGCTGGCCTACGTGGTGCCCAGCGCCGGCCAGATCGAGCGTTCCAACCAGAGCGCCCTGCTGGCCGAGCTGCAGGCCGCCCGCAGCCTGGCGGAAAAGCGCCTGGCCCGGCTGCAGGAACTGGCCGACACGGTGCCGCGCAAGGACATCGAGGCGGCCGAGAGCGAGGTGAAGAGCCTCAAGGGCCGCATCGCGGCGGTGGGCGGCGGCCTCTCCAACCGGGACACCCTGGTGGCGCCGGTGACCGGCGTCATCGCCGCCGCCAACGGCATGGCGGGCCAGATCGTGGAGGCCCGGGACATCATCTTCGAGGTGGTGGACCCGGACAGCCTGCACATCGAGGCCATGGCCTACACGCCCCTGGCCGCCGAAGCCATCGAGGCGGCCAGCGTCGCCGTCAGCGAAGGCGGCGCCGGTGCCGGGCCGGCGGCGCCCCGGGTCATTCCCCTGGAATTCCTCGGCGCCGGGCGGCGCCTCAAGGAGCAGGCCCTGCCGGTGATCTTCGACAACCACAGCGCCGGCGTCGGCCAGTGGCTGGCCCTGGGCCAGCCGGTGAAGGTCCAGGTGCGCCTCAAGGGCACCCTGGAGGCGGCCGCCGTGCCGGCCACGGCCCTGGTGAAGAATCCGAGCAACGAGACCATCCTCTGGGTCAAGCGCAGCCCCGAGCTGTTCGAGCCCCGGGCCATCCGCTACCAGCCCCTGGACGGGGCCCGGGTGGCGGTGACCCAGGGCCTGGCCCCGGGCGACCGGGTGGTGGTGCAGGGAGCCCCCCTGCTCAACCAGGTGCGCTAGGAGAACCGGCATGTTCAAGTGGCTCCTGGAAAACAGCCTGGCCAACCGCCTCCTGGTGCTGGCCGCGGCCTTCGCCCTGATGGTCTTCGGCGGCCTGCAATTGTCGCGCACGCCGGTGGACGTCTTCCCCGACCTCAACCGCCCCACCGTCACCCTCATGAGCGAGGCCGGCGGCATGGCCCCGGAGGAGGTGGAACAGCTGGTCACCTTCCCCCTGGAAACAGCCATGAACGGCCTGCCCGGGGTGGCGGGCATCCGCTCCGTCTCTTCCGCCGGCCTGTCCATCCTCTACCTCAGCTTCGACTGGGAGACGGACATCTACCGGGCCCGGCAGATGGTGGCCGAGCGCCTCACCACCCTGGAGGGAGCCCTGCCGCCGGCGGTGACGCCGCGCATGGCGCCGGTCTCCTCCATCATGGGCGAGATTCTGCTCATCGCCATCCCCATCGACCCGGCCAAGACCACGCCCATGGCAGTGCGGGAATACGCCGACTGGGTGCTGCGGCCCCGGCTGCTGTCCATCCCCGGGGTGGCCCAGGTGATTCCCATCGGCGGCGAGGTGCGCCAGTTCCAGGTGCAGCCGGACACCCGTCTCATGGGCAGCCTGGAGATTTCCCTGGAGCAGCTGAAGGCGGCCCTGCAGGGCTACGCCGCCAACACCTCCGGCGGCTTCCTGGAACTCAACGGCCGGGAATACCTGATCCGCCACCTGGGCCGCACCTCCCGCCTGGAGGACCTGCAGAACCTGGCCGTCACTGCCAGAAACGGCCAGCCCATTCTGCTGCGGCAGATCGCCAACGTCACCTTCGCCCCGGCCATCAAGCGCGGCGACGCAGGCTACGACGGCGGTCCGGCGGTGATCCTGTCGGTGCAGAAGCAGCCGGCGGCGGACACCGTGGCCCTGACGCGCACCGTGGAAGCGGCCCTGGCCGACATGGAGAAGGCCCTGCCGCCGGGCCTGGCGGCGCCCCGGGTGACCTTCCGCCAGGCCAACTTCATCGAGGCCTCCATCAACAACCTGGAGGTGAAGCTGCTGGCCGCCTCGGTCTTCGTCGCCGCGGTGCTGTTCCTCTTCCTCGGCAACTTCCGCACCACCTTCATCTCCCTCACCGCCATCCCCGTCTCGGTGCTGACCACGGCCCTGGTCTTCAAGTACTTCGGCCTCTCCATCAACACCATGACCCTGGGCGGCATCGCCATCGCCATCGGCGAACTGGTGGACGACGCGGTGGTGGACGTGGAGAACATCCTGCGCCGCCTCAAGCTGGCCCGGGCCCGCCACGAAGCCCTGAGCCCGGCCCGCCTGCTGACCCTGGTGCGGGATGCCAGCATCGAGGTGCGCTCGGCGGTGGTCATCGCCACGGTCATCATCGCCCTGGTGTTCGTGCCCCTGTTCGCCCTGCCGGGCATCGAGGGCCGCCTCTTCGCCCCCCTGGGCACCGCCTACATCGTCTCCATCCTCGCCTCCCTGGCGGTGGCGGTGACCCTGACGCCGGTGCTGGCCTGGTACCTGCTGCCGAAGATGAAGCACCTGCACGACGGCGACACCCGCCTGGTGCGCTGGCTCAAGGAACGCTACCGCACCCTGCTGCAGCGGGTCCTGGCCCGGCCCCGGCCGGTGCTGGCGGGCACGGCGGCGGCGGTAGTGCTGGCCCTGGCGGCCATTCCCTTCTTTCCCACCACCTTTCTGCCGCCCTTCAACGAGGGCGCCCTGATCCTCTCCCTGCGCCTCAACCCCGGCGCCACCCTGGCCGAGTCGGTGCGCATGGCCAGCCAGGCGGAAAAGCTGGTGCGCCAGGTGCCCGAGGTGGAACACGTGGGCCGCCGCTCCGGCCGGGCCGAGCTGGACGAGCATGCCGAAGGGGTCCATGTGACCGAGCTGGACATCCGCCTGACGCCCTCCAAACGCAGCAAGGAGGAAGTCTTCGCCGACCTGCGCCAGCGCCTCTCGGTGCTGCCGGCCTCCCTCAACCTGGGCCAGCCCATCTCCCACCGCATCGACCACATGCTCTCCGGGGTGCGGGCCCAGATCGCCATCAAAATCTTCGGCGACGACCTGGACGTGCTGCGGGCCCAGGCCGGCCCCCTGCAGGAAAGGCTCAAGGCCATCCCCGGCCTGGCCGACCTGGAGATCGAAAAGCAGGTGCTCTCGCCCCAGATCCAGGTGCGCATCGACGCCGGGGCGGCGGCCCAGTACGGGCTGTCCACGGCCCAGCTGCTGGCCAGCCTGCAGTCTCTGGTGGACGGGGAGCGCATCACCCAGGTGGTGGAAGGCAACCGCCGCTTCGCCCTGGTGCTGCGCCTGCCCGAAAGCGCCCGGGGCACCACCGGGCTGGAGCAGCTGCTGATCGAGACCCCGGCGGGCCGGGTACCCCTGGCCAAGGTGGCCCAGATCGAGGAGTCGGACGGTCCCAACCAGATCTCCCGGGACGACGGCCGGCGCCGCCTGGTGATTTCCGCCAACGCCCAGGGCCGGGCCCTCTCCGACGTGGTGGCGGACATCCGCGCCGTGGTGGCGGCCCATCCCCTGCCCCAGGGCTACTTCGTCACCCTGGGCGGCCAGTTCCAGGCCCAGGAGGAGGCGGCCCGGCGCATCGGCCTGCTCTCCCTGGTCTCGGCCCTGATGATCTTCCTGGTGCTCTACAGCCGCTACCGCTCCGGCCTGCTGGCCGGGCTGATCATGGCCAACGTGCCCCTGGCACTGGTGGGCAGCGTCATCGGCCTGTGGCTCTCGGGCCAGCCCCTCTCCATCGCCGCCCTCATCGGCTTCATCACCCTGGCCGGCATCGCCACCCGCAACGGCATCCTCAAGGTCAGCCACTTCCTCAACCTGATGCGCTTCGAGGGCGAGGGCTTCACCAAGGAGATGATCATCCGCGGCTCCCTGGAACGCCTGACACCGGTACTGATGACCGCCCTGGTGGCGGCCTTCGCCCTGGCGCCCCTGCTCTTCGAAGCCGGCGAGCCGGGCACGGAAATCCTGCACCCGGTGGCGGTGGTGATCTTCTCCGGCCTCATCAGCTCCACCCTGCTCGACACCTTCCTCACCCCCCTGCTGTTCTGGCGCCATGCCCGGCCGGCGGCGGAACGGCTGCTGGCGGAAGCCGGCGGCGAAGCCCTGTGAGCCGGCCCATGTTCCAACCTCCATGCCATACCCATCATTTCCTCTTTGCCAAGGAGCACTGCCATGAAAAAACTGCACACCCTCGCCTCCTCCCTGCTGCTGGCCGCCGCCCTGGCCGCCCCTGCCGCCGTCATGGCCCATGCCGAACACGGCCAGCCCCAATACGGCGGCATCTTCGCCGAAGCGGGCGAAGCCCAGCTGGAACTGGTGAACCAGGCCGGCAAGGTGGCCCTCTACGTCACCCAGCACGGCGCCCCGGTGTCGGTGCAGGGTGGCAAGGCCCGCCTGACGGTGCTGGAAGGCGGCGCCAAGCGCGAACTGCAACTGGCCCCGGCGGCAGAAAACCGCCTGGAAGCCGCCGCCAGCCTCAAGCCCGGCGCCAAGGTGGTGGCCGCGGTGGAACTGCCCGGCCGCAAGCCCCTGCAGGCCCGCTTTGAAGTGAAGTAAGACACTGCAGCAAAACAAAAGCCCCGCCGGAGCGATCCGGCGGGGCTTTTTCTTGCCAGCAACGCCCACTCTGGCCGACGCCGGGCGAATCGGCCCTGAGCGAGGCCCGATGCGCCCCACCCAGGCCCTTTTCCATACTCAGGCGTAGGGTATCCCCTAATACAGCACCCGCTACCCGAACACCATAATCCCGGGCAAATAAAACAGTTTCATCACTTTGTCTTTGGGAGAACATCACCATGCCGCTGAACATCGCGGTGGTTCGGGAACGAGCGTCCGGCGAACGCCGGGTGGCGCTGGTGCCTGAAACCGCCAGGAAATTCATGGCCCTCGGGGCCGCCATCCGCATGGAGCAGAGTGCGGGCAGCGAAAGCCACTTTCTCGACAGCGACTATCCGGAAGTCCAGGCCGTGCCCGGCATCGCCGAGGCCTACGGCGGCGCCGACCTGGTGCTGCGGGTAACGCCCCCCAGCGCCGAGGAAATCGCCGCCATGCCGGAAGGATCGACCCTCATCGGCCTGCTCAAGCCCTTCGAGGACCCGGCCCGCCTGGCGGCCCTCAACGCACGCCGCATCACCGCCTTCGCCCTGGAACTGCTGCCCCGCATTTCCCGGGCCCAGAGCATGGACGCCCTCTCCTCCCAGGCCTCCTGTGCCGGTTACCAGTGCGGCCTCATCGCCGCCGCCCGCTGCACCAAGTTCTTCCCCATGCTGACCACCGCCGCCGGCACCATCCGCCCGGCCCGGGTGCTGGTCATCGGTGCCGGCGTCGCCGGCCTCCAGGCCATCGCCACCTGCAAGCGCCTCGGCGCCATGGTGGAAGCCTACGACGTGCGCGCCGCCGCCAAGGAGCAGATCGAATCCCTGGGCGCCAAGTTCGTGGACACCGGCGTCTCCGCCGACGGCGCCGGCGGCTACGCCCGGGAGCTGTCGGCCGAAGAGAAGGCACGCCAGGCCGAGCGCCTGGCCAAGGCCGTGGCCCAGGCCGACGTGGTCATCACCACCGCCGCCATCCCCGGCAAGAAGGCGCCGGTGATCGTCACCACCGACATGATCAAGGGCATGAAGTACGGCGCCGTGATCGTGGACATGGCCGCCGAATCCGGCGGCAACTGCGCCCTGACCCAGCCGGGGGAACACGTGGTGGCCAACGACGTGAACATCCACGGCCCCCTCAACCTGGCTTCCCGCATGCCGACCCACGCCTCGGAGCTGTACGCCAAGAACCTCTACAACTTCCTCTCGCCCTGGATCAAGGAAGGCCGCCTGGCCTTCGACTGGGAAGACGAGGTGGTGGCCGGCACCCTGCTGTGCCGCGACGGAACGACGACGCACAACGGCGTCAGACAAGCCATGGGAGAGGCGTAATGGACGGCTTTATCGCGATCTACATCTTCATGCTCGCCGCCTTCACCGGCTACGAGATCATTGCCCGGGTGCCGGTGATCCTGCACACCCCCCTCATGTCGGGCTCCAACTTCATCCACGGCGTCGTGGTGGTGGGCGCTATGCTGGCCCTGGGCCGGGCCGAAACGCCCCTGGAGCAGGCCATCGGCTTCTTCGCCGTGGCCCTGGGGGCGGCCAACGCCGCCGGCGGCTACGTCGTCACCGAGCGCATGCTGGCCATGTTCCAGCCCGGCAAGCGGGCCGGCGGCAAGGAGGGTGCGTAAATGAACCTGCCCCTCTACGTCCAGCTGCCCTGGTTCCTCGGCGCCCTGCTCTTCATCGTCGGCCTCAAGGGCATGAGTTCCCCGGCCAGCGCCCGCCAGGGCATCCTGCGGGCCGGCGTCGGCATGGTGGTGGCGGTGGCCGCCACCTTCCTCGTGCCGGACCTGCACAACCTGGGCCTGATGGCCCTGGCCCTGGCCCTCGGCACCGTCGGCGCCTGGCTGTCGGCGAAGAAGGTGAAGATGACCGACATGCCCCAGATGGTGGCCATCTACAACGGCATGGGCGGCGGCGCCGCGGCCGCCATCGCCGCCGTGGAACTGGCCCGGGGCGAGGCCCACGGCCTGGTGACCGTGACCCTGGCGGTGATCGGCGCCCTCATCGGCGCCGTCTCCTTCACCGGCTCCTGCGTCGCCTTCGCCAAGCTCCAGGGCCTGCTGAAAAAGGCCTACCGGCTGCCCGCCCAGAACGTCGTCAACGTGCTGCTGGCCTTGCTGGTGGTGGGCCTGGGCGCCGTCCTGGTGCTGGCCGAAAACGCCGGCCCCGGGCTGATCCTGGCCTTTTTCGCCCTGGCCCTGCTGCTGGGCCTGGTGGTGACCCTGCCCATCGGCGGCGCCGACATGCCGGTGGTGATCTCCCTCTTCAACGCCTTCACCGGCCTGGCCGTGGGGTTCGAGGGTTACGTCCTGGGCAGCCCTGCCCTCATCATCGCCGGCATCGTCGTCGGCGCCGCCGGCACCCTGCTCACCCAGCTCATGGCCAAAGCCATGAACCGGCCCATCAGCAACATCCTGTTCACGCCCATCAGCGGCGCCGCCCAGGGTGGCGAGGCCATCGCCGGCAGCATGAAGGAACTGGGCGCCATCGACGCCGCCGCCATGATGCGCTACGCCCAGAAGGTCATCATCGTGCCCGGCTACGGCATGGCCGTGGCCCACGCCCAGCACAAGGTGTGGGAAATGACCGAGTTGCTGGAAGAAGCCGGGGTGGAAGTGAAATTCGCCATCCACCCGGTGGCGGGCCGCATGCCGGGCCACATGAACGTGCTGCTGGCCGAGGCCGGGGTGCCCTACGACAAGATCTTCGACCTGGAGGAAATCAACGCCGAATTCGGCCAGGCCGACGTGGCCCTGATCATCGGCGCCAACGACGTGGTCAATCCCACGGCCCGCACCGACAAATCGAGCCCCATCTACGGCATGCCCATCCTCAACGCCGACCAGGCCCAGAACGTCATCGTCATCAAGCGCGGCAAGGGCACCGGCTACTCCGGGGTGGAAAACGCCCTCTTCTACACCGACAACTGCCGCATGCTCTACGGCGATGCCCAGCCCATGGCCGGGGAGATCATCCAGCATTTGAAGAGCATGTGAGTTGGGGGACGCAGCAAAAGAAAACGCCGGCCTTGGGGTCGGCGTTTTTGTTGGGGGATGAAAACTGTGGTGGTCCGTTATCAACCCACGCCGGAAGTCGCGGGACAATGAAACCGGCCATTCAGGAACGTAGAGCTAACCGGCACTGAACAGCTTTATCGTGCAGCGTCCAACGGCCAAAGGGAGCGAACTTGAGCGTAGTGTTAGGCACGGCCACCTCATCTTTCGCCGTCTTGATTTGTTCTCTCAAGCGTCGACCAAGACACGCGAGCATGGGTGCCTTCGCCCTTTGATAAGCGCTTCCGATCAATGAAGCGCCCCTCAAACTCAAAGTCTTCACTGATTTTGACGACGAGCAACTTATTAAAGTTGCCCGCGCGTTTGACTTGAACTTGACCCCCATCCTTTTCAGGCGAGATGGTCTTTATTTCAACGAAATTGTTCCCAAGCCGGCCATCAGAGCCCTTCGTATGCGGCTTGTGGCGCTTAATGCCGTACTTAACTTCAGCATACAGTTCGCCAAGTTCTCCCCAAATTTGGAGATAACGCCCTGTTAGGTGATGGTAAGCCTGTGCGCTCTCGACCAAGTCTTCGAAAAGCATTGCGAGCTCTGGCTCAACTTGTGGGTATATCTGTTGAATTTCTTGTTTGTACAATTGCCCATTTATCCACTCCCAACTGATCCATTCACCGTCGTCATAGATGCCGTCACCTACTTCCATGGGACGACCAGTCATTGAGCATCGAATCATGTGCGGCATATCCTCAGGGTTATTAGTGCCTAACGTTTAACGTGCTGGGCCGCCGGAGCGGCAAAGCTGCGGAGGGAACTGTTAGGCCAGCCTTTCATTTAGGTTTTTTCCCATCGCTACAAAGTTCGACGGCAAGACCACGGTTCAACCCCAGAGCAGTAAACGCCGCTTTGTAGCAAAGCAGCGTATCTTTGGCATCTTTTGTTCCCGCACAGAGTTGAACACCAAGACCTACGGTCATATCTTTGTCGCTGGTAATGTCACCCAAGAGGGCGTAACACTTGATTGGCTCTGGTATACCTTTGTCGTTGATACTGATCCCCTTATCCACGGGTTGGGCACAGGTGGCAGCACTGGTGACCAGAAATAAGCAACCTATAACAAATGGAGTTAGCTTCATCATAGGGCGATGGCTCCTTGTCGGTCTGACGTTTAGCTTGAGGAGCGCGGAGCCGGCTTGCCGGTGGAGCGGCCCTCTCGAGGAGATTGTTAGCCTTCACGTCCGCAGTCTTCTGCGAACTTTGGCGCCCCAATAGCACGAAAGCCCGTCGTGATATCTGACTTACACACCGGGCATACCATATGAACCCAGCCGTCTTTGGTTAGAGGGTTGAGGATGACGCGTTTTCTATTATGAAAGCAGTTAGCGCACAAAAAATGGGGTTGTTCTCCATGCGCATGGTCCTTCTTGAGTGCATAAACCTGTGCCGGGCCACGCCATGGATTCGCTAAGCGATACCGTTGTTCCTGTTGGCCCCAATCTTCAAAGTTCTTCAACTGGGACTCTAGCTCTCTCACGCGCTCTTGAAGAGCAAACTGCGAGTTCGTTGCCTCTAACGCGCTGCTTTGCGCAGCAAGTAGGGCTCTTTGGATATCAATAACCTTGCTCTGGACTTCTGCGGTGGTCTTCAGGTCAAAAAGTGCTTTCGAGATATCGGTTGCGGCCTTAAGGCTGCCCATCATGGCTTGAACGGCATTGATATCCATAAGGCTTTCCTTAGAAGGCTAACGCTGGAAATAACCGGCCCGCGCTAGCGGGTCCGGTTGATTGAAATGTTAGGTCTAGACCCTAAACTAGCCCGCATTCCGGCGCCTTGGGTGTAATCTCTTTTTGGCCTGAAAGCCAGCAATGTCCTGACTCTGGCCCATATAGCTTCTTGCTCTCTTCGGGCTCTATGGGTTCTTTATTTGGTGAGGGGTTGTCTTCTGAGGCTGCGTCTATTGAGACCGTGATTCTCCCATGCAGCTGACAACGTCTTTGTAACCTAAACTGCGATTTCTTAAATCTTAGTATCGAGAAAAGATAGATCTGTATCAGGCTGCCAAACATGAACCCAAGCGCAACCAAAAAAAGTAATGAAGAAAAAAGTTTCTCTGCAGAGGAAAAAACAATTAAAGCACTGACCAAAATGACGAATATTCTTAAGGATATGGTGTAGTTGGTAGTGGCATACAGGGAAAAACCTTCAAGATTCTCGTTTGTTAATGATTTTAACTTGGCTTCTAAATTCTTATATCCAAAAATATTGCCGTCCACATGACTCATAAAGACGACTTTATTGTCTTTATGTCTCCCATAGAATGCAACGCAGGGACCGATATATCCAGTGCGTAATACATTCTTTTTATCGCCCGCAGTTGTTACAGAAAAGGTTCTTTGTCTTACGTCAAAGATATTTTCTTCCTGACTGCTGTTGCTTGTGTTCATACTCTATTGGTTTTCCAAGGGTACGGTACGACAGGCTCTCTACCTAACAGTATTTATACGGACGCAAGCATCCATATAAAAATTGATATTGCTGACAACAGATTTGCTGCCTTAAGCCCATAGCTTTCAGTCATTTTCCATATTTGCTGTCAGTATAACAACACCAATATGCCGGACAACCGCACCGAAACAATGTCTGTTCTGGGGAAAGAGGGGCATGGGGCTGCTCCTGGCCAATAGCCGCCCTCTATTTAGTCCAAAGCCCTCTACTCCCGCCCATAAAAAACCCCGGACTGCCGCAACGCGGTCCGGGGTTTTTTATGATCACAGACGGCTCAGGCTGCCACTGCCTTGCATTCCTTGAGGCAGGCGGCGCAGGAGTCGGCGCAGGCTTTGCACTCGGCGTGTTTCTTTTCGTGTTTGCGGCATTCTTTTTCGCAGGCGGCGCAGACGTCGGCGGCGACCTTGGCCATGGCCGGGGTGAACTTGGAGCCTTGCAGGGCCAGCTTCATCAGGGCGTTACAGGTGGCCAGCAGTTCGCTGACGGATTGGGCGCAGGCGGCCATTTCCTTGTCGCCCTGGCCCAGCAGCACCAGACAGTGGGCAAGGCAGGCTTCGCCGGTCTTCTGGCAGTCGCTGCTGCTGTCGATCAGGGCGGAGTAGCTTTTGCCGCCCATGGCGCCGTGGTCATGGTGGTGATTCTGGTGGTCCTGGGCGGCGGCGGCCGCGGAGGTGGCCATGGCGGCGGCTACGGCGCCGGCGACGGTTTTCAGTACTTCACGTCGTTGCATTGATCGCTCCTTTGCGTGGGGTCGGTGAGGCGGTTCGGCGGGTTTGCCCCGCTGTTTGAATGGGCGCGATTGCGCCCAAAAAGTGGTGAGGCGGCCAGCATAACCTGGATGGCCTGCAAGCCAATAGCCATGCGCTTCTCCGGCATACCTTCCCGGACAGGTCCATCCTGCCTGGGGCCTGGACCATCGCCCTGGCCGAGCCTAGCGGGGGTTCTGGGGCGCGGCGGGCATGGCCATGCCCTTGAAGCGGGCCGGGTCCACGTACTTGCCCAGGTTGCCGACGCCGGCCATCACTTCCGGGTTGGAGAAGAGTTCCCGGGCGGCCACCTGGCCCAGCACCTGGAAGCTCTGCTGCACGGTCTGGGGACCTTCCAGGGTCAGGGCCTGCTGGGTTTCGCTGCGGCAGGTCTCGGTCATGAGGCGGACGATGAGGTTGGCGGTGTTGCGGTCCAGCCCTTCCCGCTGGGCCGGTTCCACCCGGGCCATGGATTTGACGTCGGGGTGCAGGGCCATGGCGCTGAACATCCATTTGACCAGGGAGGCCCGGTCGGCCGGCGTGGTGGAGCGGACCAGGCACTTGGCCATGTCGTCGCTGTAGATGCCGGCCTGGGCCGGGGCGGTGGAGGCGGCCAGCGCGGCGAGGCCGGCGGCGAAGGCAAGCAGTTTGGCGGGGGCCATGACGTCATCCTGAGTGAATACGGCAGCGTCGATGGTAGCACCCGCCGCCCGGGGGCGTCGCGCAGCGGCGAAGACGGCGCCTCAGCGCCGGGAACGGGCGATCTGGCGGGAGATGGCGATGAGAGGCAGGATGCCGACGGCGACGATGGCCAGGGCGGCGGTGGAGGCTTCGGCCAGGCGTTCGTCGGCGGCCAGGGTGTAGGTCTGGGTGGCCAGGGTGTCGAAGTTGAAGGGGCGCATCACCAGGGTTGCCGGCAATTCCTTCATCACATCCACGAACACCAGCAGGCCGGCGGTGAGCAGGCTGCCCTTGAGCAGGGGCGCATGCACCCGGACCAGGGTCTGGCCCTGGGAGAGGCCCAGGCTGCGGGCGGCGTCGTCCATGGAAGGGGTGATCTTGCCCAGGCTGGCATCCACCGTCTGCAGGGCCACGGCGAGGAAGCGCACCAGGTAGGCATAGACCAGGGCGGCGATACCGCCGGTGAGCAGCAGCCCCGGATTGGCGCCGAACCAGACCTGCCACTGGGCAGCCAGCCAGTTGTCGAGCCGGGTCACGGGAATGAGCACGCCGACGGCGATGACCGAGCCGGGCACGGCATAGCCCAGGCCCACCAGCCGGTTCAGGCCCCGGGCCAGCAGGCTGGGCCAGCCGGGCTGGCTGCGGCGGGCCAGGCGCACGCTGTAGGCCAGCACCAGGGCCAGCAGCACGGCCACGGCGGCGGTGACGCCGGCCACGGTGAAGCTGTTGCGGGCCAGGATGAGGAAGCGTTGGCCGAACTGGGCGTCGCCCTCGGCCAGGGCCATTTTCAGCAGCAGGGCGGCGGGCAGGAGAAAGCCGGCGGTGAGGGGCAGCAGGCAGGCCAGGGTGGCCAGGGCGCCCTTCCAGCCGGTGAGGGTGTGGCCCGCCAGGGGCCGGCTGCGGCCGGTGGTGTTGTGGAAGCGGGCCCGGCCCCGGGAGAGTTTTTCCAGCAGCACCAGCAGGATGACGCAGCCGAGCAGGCTGGCCGCCAGTTGGGCCGCGGCGATGCGGTCGCCCAAAGAGAACCAGGCCCGGTAGATGCCGGTGGTGAAGGTCTGCACGGCGAAGTAGGCGACGGTGCCGTAGTCGGCCAGGGTTTCCATCAGGGCCAGGGAAACGCCGACCACGATGGCCGGCCGGGCCAGGGGCAGGGAGACGCGGAAGAAGCTGGCCCAGGGCCCCACACCGAGCATCCGCGACGCTTCCAGCATGCCCGAGGCCCGCTCCAGGAAAGCCGCCCGGGCCAGCAGATAGACGTAGGCGTAGAGGGTGCACACGAACATGGCGACGGCGCCGGGGAGGCTGCGCACCTCGGGGAACCAGTAGTCGGCCTTGCTCCAGCCGAAGGTCTCCCGCAGCCAGGTCTGCACCGGGCCGACGAACTGCAGCAGGTCCGTATAGACGTAGGCCAGCACATAGGCCGGCACCGCCAGGGGCAGCACCAGGGCCCACTCGAACACGGCCTGGCCGGGGAAGCGGTGCATGGCCGTCAGCCAGGCCGTACCCACCCCCACCAGGGCCGTACCCAGGCCGACCCCCAGGCACAGCCAGAGGGTGTTGCCCACGTATTCGGGCAGCACCGTGGCCGCCAGGTGCTGCCAGGTTTCCCCGGTGCCGCCGGCGAAGAGGTGGGTCAGCACGCTGGCCACGGGCAGGCCCACCAGGGCGGCGATGGCAACGGCGACGGGCAGCAGGGGGGAGCGCATAGGGATCATGGTGGAAGGGTGGCCGGAAGCGGCAAAAGCGGCAGCAAAGGCGCCGCGGCACATTATAATTGCCAATCCTTCTCAACTGACTCCAAAGATGGCCCATCTGGAACTGGCGGACGTGATGCAGCGCTACGGCGCCCACACGGTGGTGGACGGCATCGGTTTCCACATCGAGGCCGGCGTCATCGCCTGCCTGCTGGGCCCCTCGGGCTGCGGCAAGACCACCCTGCTGCGCTGCATCGCCGGTTTCGAGGACATCGCCGCCGGCAGCATCGCCCTCGATGGCGAACTGGTGAGCCGCCCCGGCTTCAAGCTGGCGCCGGAACAGCGGCGCATCGGCATGGTGTTCCAGGACTACGCCCTCTTCCCCCACCTCACGGTGGCCGACAACATCGCCTTCGGCTTGAAGACCAAGGGCGGCGAACGGCAGCAGCGGGTGGCAGCCATGCTCGACCTGGTGGGCCTGGCCGGCCAGGGCGAGAAGTATCCCCACGAGCTTTCCGGCGGCCAGCAGCAGCGCGTGGCCCTGGCCCGGGCCCTGGCCCCGGCGCCCCGCCTGGTGCTGCTGGACGAGCCCTTCTCCAACCTGGACGTGGACCTGCGCGAGCGACTCTCCCTGGAGGTGCGGGAGATCCTGAAGAAGGCCGGCACCACCGCCATCCTGGTCACCCACGACCAGCACGAAGCCTTCGCCATGGCCGACGAGATCGGCGTCATGCACGAGGGCCGCATCCAGCAATGGGATACGCCCTACAACCTCTACCACCAGCCGGCCAACCGCTTTGTCGCCGACTTCGTCGGCCAGGGTGTGTTCGTCCCCGGCACGGTGCTGGCCGGCAACCGGGTGCAGATGGAACTGGGCATCCTGGAATCCGGCGTGCCCGTCGAATGCAGCGCCGGCTGCGGCGTCTGCGGCAAGGGCTGCGGCGTGGACATCCTGCTGCGCCCCGACGACGTGGTGCACGACGACAAGAGCCCCCTGCAGGCCGCGGTGGAACACAAGGCCTTCCGCGGCGCCGACATCCTGTACACCCTGCGCCTGGAAAGCGGCGCCCGGGTGCTGTCCCTGGTGCCCTCCCACCACAACCACGCCCTCGGCGAAAAAATCGGCATCCGCCTCGACGTGGACCACGTGGTGGCCTTCAAGCAAAACCCGGCAGGCTGAATCGCCCGCGGTGGGCTGATGCGGCCCCCGGCAAATGGAATGAGCCCCGCCCCCGGCCTCCCCGCCGCGTTGTGGTTTTCCCGATCTAGCCGGTCCGCCTGGGCCGTGGTCAAATAGCCGCACCCGGGGCCCGCCCCTCCACCCACTCCATGCCCGTGGCTGGTCAGCAAACCATGACATTCCTGCCGGACAGTTTCCGCAACCGTCTCGCCCTTCTCTTCGTCGGCCTCGCCCTGCTGGTGGGCCTGCCCACCTACCTCTATCTGAACCACATCTACGCCGCCCAGCTGCTGCGGGACCGGGGTGGGGCCCTGCGGGACCTGGCCTCCGCCGTGGCCGGGGTGCTGGGCGAAAACCTGCGGGAGCGGCAGCGGGAAATCGAGCTGCTGGCCCAGAGCCCCCTCTACCGCCGCGCCCCCCTGGACAGCTCCGACTTTCGATCCAGCCTGGAGCGGGTCCAGGAAACCTATCCCCAGTATTCCTGGATCGGCCTGGCCGATGCCCAGGGCACCGTGCGTGCCGCTACCGGCGGCATGCTGGTGGGCCAGAGTGTGGTCAAGCGGCCCTGGTTCATCAACGGCAGGCAGGGCCCTTTCTTCGGCGACCTCCACGAAGCCCTGCTGCTGACCAAGCTGCTGCCCCCTGCCGAAGGCCAGGGGCCGGTCCGCTTCATCGATTTCGCCTCGCCCGTGTTCGACGAGGCCGGCCATCTGCGAGGGGTCCTGGCTGCCCACGCCCACTGGCGCTGGGCCGCCGAAGTGGTCCAGGTGATGACACCCCACGACGCGGCCACCAACGGCCTGGACGTCTTCATCGTCAACCAGGATAACGTGGTGATCTACCCCGACGGCCAGGAAAAAACCCTGCTGGCACCGGACAAGGCTGCCTTTAATCCCCAGTCCTACACCATCGATGGCTGGGGCGACGCTATTTCCTACCTCACTGCCACGGCCCCGGTTCGGGAATTCATTGCCGGCCAGAGCCTGGGCTGGCGCATCGTCGTACGCCAGCCCATCACCCGCACCCTGGCCGATGTGCGGCACCTGCAGCGGGTGGTGCTGCTGTCCCTGGCAGCTGCCACCATCCTCTTCCTGGCCCTGGTGTGGTGGAGCGCTACCCGCTTTAGCCGTCCCCTGGAACGCCTAGCCGCGCTGGCCCACCGCATCGAGGCGGGGGAGGAAAAGACCCGCCTGGAAGTGGCCGACGCGCCCCAGGAAATCCGTGGCCTGGCCGCGGCCCTTCAGGACATGGCCGACGCCCTGCTCAGCCACCAGGAGGCCCTGGCCCAGAGCAACGCCCAGCTGGAAGAGAAGGTGAGCGAGCGCACCGCCGCCCTGGCCCAGGCCAATGCAGAACTGCACCAGCTGGCCCGACGGGACGCCCTCACCGGCCTGGCCAACCGCTTCGCCGCCAACGAGCGCCTGCAGGACGAATTCCTGCGCATGAGGCGCCATGGCGGCAGCTACGGCCTGCTGATGCTGGACATCGACTTCTTCAAGCGCATCAACGACACCCTGGGCCATGCCGGCGGCGACGAAGTGCTGCGCCATGTGGCGGCGACGCTGCGCACCCTGGTGCGGGAGAGCGATTTCATCGCCCGGGTGGGCGGCGAGGAATTCATGGTCATCCTGCCCGAAAGCAGCCTGGCCGACGCCGCCCGGGTGGGGGAGAAAATCCGCGCCGGCATCGCCGCCAGCCAGCCCCCCATCGACCGCCAGGTCACGGTCAGCGTCGGCGTTGCCCTGGCCACGCCGGAGCAGGAAGACATGGACCTGGCGGTGCGCCAGGCCGACACCCAGCTCTACCGGGCCAAGGAGGCAGGACGCAACCGGGTCGCCGGCGGGCCGCAAAGCGCCACCTGAAACCCGGCCCATCACGCCAGGGGCCAGGCTGGAAGCCGCTCCCGGCCCGGGGTGCCCCTACAGCAAGCACTGGCGCGCCTTCCATCGACAGATGCCCTGACCCTCCCGCCGCCACCGCAGCGCCGGGGCATGGCCCGAGAAATGCCCGCCCGGCGCGGCCCGGCGGCCAGGGAAGCGGCTCCTAGCCCAGCTAATGGCCGAAAATTCCACCCCTGCCGCCGACTGGTCGATTCGCCCTTTCCCCCGCCAGCCGTTAAACTCTCACCCCCGCCCGGGAACCCCATCGGTCAGCCCGGCACTGCAAAGGCCCGCCATGAAACAGATCCACGACATCGACACCCTCCTCCTGCTCGCCCTGGGCATTGCCGCCAAGCGCCGCCCGGCCGAACTGCTGGAGATCATGGCCGCCATCGATTTCCTGCAGGGCAACATCCCCAGCGAGGCCAAGCTGAGCGAGGCTTTCGCCCGCCTTTCCGGCCTGGGCCTAATCCTGGCCGAGGACGGCGGTTTCCGCCTGAGCCCGGCGGCCGAGGAGATGGTCAGCAACCTGCCGAAGAAGGGCGAGGCCGAAGAGCGCCTCTTCCGCGTCAAGGACAACCTGTCCACCTTCAAGCCCGAAGGCGAACACGCCGCCGTGGCGGTGGCCGCCGACGACATCAAGGCCGCCATCCAGGCCCACCGGGAAGCCGGCAAGGGCGGCGCCAAGAACCTGCTGATGCCCAAGCCCAAGCCTGTGGAAGACAAGCCCCGCCCCGGCCAGCGCCAGCGCAAGCCGGCCCCCAAGGCCCGGCGCCGGAGCTGATGCACCCCATGAGCGACGCCCCCACTTCCCCCGATGCCGGGCTGAACACCCCGGCCGACCTGTCCTTCGCCAGCCTGCCCCTCTCCGCCGGCCTGCTGGCCACCCTGGAACAGCTGGAATACCGCAGCATGACGGCCATCCAGGCTGCCAGCCTGCCCCTGGCCCTGGCCGGCCACGACCTGATCGCCCAGGGCAAGACCGGCAGCGGCAAGACCGCCGCTTTCGGCCTCACCCTGCTCAGCCGCCTCGACCCGCGCCGCCTGGAAATTCAGGCCCTGGTGCTGTGCCCCACGCGGGAACTGTCGGAGCAGGTGACCCAGGAGCTGCGCCGCCTGGCCCGGGGCGAGGAAAACGTGCGCATCCTCACCCTCTGCGGCGGCAGCCCCATGAAGCCCCAGATCACCAGCCTGGAGAACGGCGCCCACATCGTGGTCGGCACCCCGGGCCGCCTCATGGACCACCTGGAACGGGGCAGCCTCACCCTGGCCGCCCTCAACACCCTGGTGCTGGACGAGGCCGACCGCATGCTGGACATGGGCTTCCACGACGCCATCGCCTGGGTCGCCCGGCGCTGCCCGGCGGAACGCCAGACCCTGCTCTTCTCCGCCACCTACCCGCCCGGCATCGCCGAGCTGGCCCAGCGCTTCCTGCGCCAGCCGAAGGAAGTGAAGCTGGCGGAACAGCACGAAGGCAGCAAGATCCGCCAGCGCTTCTACGAGGTGAAGCACGAGGAACGGCTGCAGGCGGTATGTACCCTGCTCAAGCACTACCGCCCGGCCAGCACCCTGGCCTTCTGCAACACCAAACAGCAGTGCCGGGACCTGGTGCAAGTGCTGCACGGCCAGGGCTTTTCCGCCCTGACCCTGAACGGGGACCTGGAACAGCGGGAGCGGGACCAGGTGCTGATCCAGTTCGCCAACCGCAGCTGTTCCGTGCTGGTGGCCACCGACGTGGCCGCCCGGGGCCTGGACATCGCCCAGCTGGAAGCGGTGATCAATGTGGACGTGACGCCGGACCCGGAAATCTACATCCACCGCATCGGCCGCACCGGCCGCGGCGACGAGGACGGCTGGGCCCTGAGCCTGTGCAGCCCGCGGGACCGGCGCCGGGTGGAGACCATCGCCCAGATGATGGGCATGGAGCTGGAATGGCACACCCTGGGCAGCCTGCAGAGCGGCAACGAGGCGCCCCTGGTGCCGCCCATGGCCACCCTGCTGCTGCTCGGCGGGCGCAAGGACAAGCTGCGTCCCGGCGACGTCCTCGGCGCCCTCACCGGCGAAGCCGGCTTCGCCAAGGAACAGGTGGGCAAGATCACCGTCACCGAGCAGGTCACCTATGTGGCCGTGGCCCGCAACATCGCCCGGGAGGCGGTGCGCAAGCTGGCCAAGGTCAAGGGCAAGAGCGTCAAGACCCGCCTGCTGGAAGACTAGGCCGGCGGGGCTTCCCCCGGCGAGGAAGGCGAGGCGGCGGCCCACAGGGGCGCACCGCCCTGCTCCAGGTAGCAGAGGTAGGTGCGCAGGTCGAATTCCAGCTGGTGGTAGTCCGCCTCCATGTGCCGGCACAGCTGGTAGAAGGCCTTGTCGTGCTGCCGCTCCTTGAGGTGGGCCAGTTCGTGGACCACGATCATGCGCAGGAAGGCCTCCGGCATCTCCCGGAACAGGGCCGAGACCCGGATCTCCCGCTTGGCCTTCAACTTGCCGCCCTGGACCCGGGCCACCGTGGTGTGGGTGCCGAGGGCGTTGCGCAGGTCGTGCAGCTTGCTGTCGAAGGCCACCTTGCTCGGCGTTTCCGCATTGCGCAGATGGCGCCCCTTTAACTCCAGCACGTAGTCGTACAGCGCCCGGTCGGTGCGCACCTCATGGGCCCGGGGATAGCGTTCCAGCAGCCAGGGCGCCAGCCGGCCCTGGCCGATCAGGTGCTGCACCCGGGCCGTCAGCTCGGCCGGATAGCCGGCCAGGTAATCCGTCGCCCCAGCCTTTCCGCTCCCGCTCACCGCCCATCCTCCCGCTGCGGTCGACGCCGCCCGTTTCCCCTTTGCTGCAACAGCATTGACCACCTCGGCACAAAAACGAGACAATAAGAACAATTCGCAACAACCCAGCCACGCCCGAGCACCTTGAAGCGGCGCCAGCCAGGGAAGCCCCGTCCATCAGGAGCAGTTCCTTGGCTATTGTCTCATCCGATCCCCTCGCCCACCTCTACCGCGCCCATCACGGCTGGCTGCACGGCTGGCTGCGGCGCCAGCTGGGCTGCAGCCACCAGGCCGCCGACCTGGCCCAGGACACCTTCCTGCGCCTGCTGGGCCGGCGCAGTGCCGACCTGGGGGAACCCCGGGCCCTGCTCACCCACATCGCCAAGGGCCTGGTGGTGGACCACTGGCGTCGCCGGGCGGTGGAGCAGGCCTATCTGGAGGTCCTGGCCCGGCTGCCGGAAGCCCAGGCCCCCTCGCCGGAAACCCGCCTGCTGGTGCTGGAAGCCCTGTGCCGGGTGGACGCCATGCTGGCCGGACTGCCGCCCAGGACCCGGGAGATATTCCTCCTCTCCCAGCTCGACGGCCTCACCTACGGCGCCATCGCCGAACGCCTGGGCACCTCCCTCATCACCGTCAAGCGCCACATGCGCAACGGCTTCATCGCCTGCATGGCGGCCCTGGAGGACTGATGGCACCGCCCCCCGCCAGCGCCGCTGCACCCACTACACCCGCCGCTTCTGCCACTCCTGCCGCTGGGGCCGCCATCGACCCGCAACTGCTGGAGGAGGCCGCCGACTGGCTGGTGCGCCTGCAGACCGAGGGCGACAGCCCGGCGCTGCACCAGGCCATCGCCCAGTGGCGCAGCCGCAGCCCGACCCACCGGGCCGCCTGGCAGCGGGCCGAGCGGGTCATGCAGCACTTTGCCGAACTGCCGCCCCAGTTGGGCCAGTTGGGCCGCCAGGTGCTGGCGGAGACGCCCCGCCGCGGCCGTCGCGCCGCCCTGCGCCAGCTGGCCCTGGCCGCCCTGCTGGCGCCCGCCGCCGTGGCCCTGTGGCGGCAGGCGCCCTGGGAGGACGGCCGCTGGCAGACCGCCACCGGCGAGCAGCAGCGCCTGGAACTGGAAGACGGCACGGTGCTGGTGCTCAACACGGACAGCGCCGTACACGTCACCTACAGCCAGACGGAACGGCGCATCCGCCTGCGCCACGGCGAAATCCTGGTCACCACCGCCCCCGACCTGCCGGGCCGCAACCGGCCCCTGCTGGTGGAAAGCGCCCAGGGCCTGCTGCGCCCCCTGGGCACCCGCTTCTCGGTGCGCCAGCTGGAGGAGCGCACCCGCCTGGCGGTGTTCGCCGGGGCGGTGGAGATCACCACCCGGAGCGGCAGTCGCCAGGTGGTGCCGAGCGGCACCCGCAGCGATTTCGCCGCCGACGCCATCATTCCCCCGGCGCCCCTGGGCCCGGCCGAGGACGCCTGGGAGGCGGGCCTGCTGACGGCCAACGACCTGCCCCTGGCGGACTTCCTGGCGGAGCTGGGGCGCTACCGCAGCGGAGTGCTGCGCTGCCATCCGACGGTGGCGGCAATGCGGGTCTCCGGCACCTTCCCCCTGCAGGACACGGAGGCGGCCCTGGAACTGCTGGTGAAGACCCGGCCCCTCGCCCTGCGCCGCCTGACGCGCTACTGGGTGAACCTGGAGCCCAGGCCCTGAGCCGCTCTCCAGGCATCGCTAAAAAAATATTGCCCCTGCCCTGATACCTTTTTTCGCCTCGTGCGGTGTACCGGGAGAAGACCTCTCCCCGCCAGCCCCCTGGCCATACGAACGAAGAAAGGAACGGAAGTCATGTCCCTGTCCCCCGCCCTGTCATCGGCGCGACGCGCTGTTGGCGCCCTCCCCGGCCGTCCCCGGCCCCTCGCCCTGGCCCTGCAGCTCCTGCTGGCCGGCGCCCTCCTCGCCCCCGCCCTGCCGGGCCGGCTGGAGGCGGCCGAGGCCGTGCGCAGCAGCTACGCCATCGCCGGCGGCCCCCTGGGCGAGGTGCTGACCCGCTTCGCCGCCCAGGCCGGGGCCCGCCTCTCCTTCGACCCGGCCCTGGTGGACGGCCTGCGCAGCGGCGGCCTGCAGGGCAGCTACGGGGTGGAGGAAGGCTTCCGGCGTATCCTCACCGGCAGCGGCCTGGGCCTCAACGAAGTGAGCCCGGGGGAATTTTCCCTGCGCCGCCTGCCGCCCCCGACCCGGGGCGAAACCACCCTGGGCACGGTGCAGGTTTCCGCCGCCGCCGAGAGCGGCGGCTACGTGGCGGTGGACGCCCGCAGCGCCACCAAGAGCGACACGCCCCTGCTGGAAACCGCCCGCTCCATCTCGGTGGTGACCGAGGAACAGATGCGGGAGCGCAAGGTGCAGAGCGTGGAAGAGGCGGTGGCCTACACCGCCGGGGTGCAGGTGGCGGCCTGGGGTGACGATCCCCGCTTCGACCAGATCACCGTGCGCGGTTTCGAGGTGACCACCGACGCCGACTACCGGGACGGCCTGCGCCAGCCCTACACCGGCTGGCTCTCCGTCTTCCGCAGCGAACCCTACGCCCTGGAGCGGCTGGAAGTGGTCAAGGGCCCCAACTCCGTGCTGTTCGGCCAGATCAGCCCGGGGGGTCTGGTGAACCGGGTGAGCAAGCGCCCCACCCGGCAGACCCTGCGGGAAGTGGAAGTGCAGACCGGCAACAACGACCACGCCCAGGCCCAGTTCGACCTGGGCGGCGCCCTCTCCCCGGAGAGCGACTGGAGCTACCGCCTCACCGGCATCCTGCGCCGCTCCAACACCGGCACCAAGGGCGTGAACGACGACGTGAACTACCTGGCCCCGGCCCTCACCTGGTCCCCCTCGGCCCGCACCCAGGTCACCTTCATCAGCCACTGGCAGGAATACGAGACCTCCGCCTCGCCCCGGCCCCTGCAACTGCCCTCGGGCGAGCTGTCCCGCTTCTGGCCCGGCGACGAGGCCTTCGACGGCCTCAAGCAGCGCCAGTCCACCATCGGCTACGAGGCCCGGCACCAGGTGGACGACACCTTCACCCTGCGCCAGAACCTGCGTTACGGCGGCATCACCACCAGCAACCAGTATCTGGACGCCTCCCTCAACGCGGACGGCCACACGGTGGACCGGACCACCACCGGCGTCTATGAACACATGAACACCCTGGCGGTGGATACGGCCCTGGAAAGCCGCTTCCGCACCGGCGCCCTGAGCCACGCCCTGACCCTGGGGGTGGATTACAACCGCTTCGGCGGCAACATCCGCTACCTGTCCGGCAGCGCCCCCAGCATCGACATGTGGTCGCCCAACTACAACCAGACCATCGCCAGCCCGGACACCCTGCTTTCCAACCAGGACGTGGAAGGCCGCCAGACCGGCGTCTACGCCAACGACCAGGTGAACTGGGACAACTGGCGCCTGTCCCTGGGCCTGCGCCGGGACAGCGTCACCCAGACCCAGCGGGAACTCAGCACCAACGCCAGCAGCAGCCAGAAGGACAGCGCCACCAGCGGCAGCGTCGGCCTGCTCTACCTGATCAACGACACCTGGGCCCCCTACGTCAGCTACGCCACCTCCTTCAATCCCCAGTTCGGCGTCAATCTGGCCGGCGAGGCCTTCAAGCCCACCGAGGGCAAGATGTGGGAAGCCGGCCTCAAGTATCAGCCGGTGGACGGCAACGCCATGGTGACCCTGAGCGTCTTCGATCTGGTGCAGCAGAACGTCAAGACCCGGGACCCCAACAACGTCCTCAACCAGGTGCAGACCGGCGAAGTCAGTTCCCGGGGCGTGGAACTGGAATCGGTGCTGAACCTGAAGGGCGGCCTCAACCTGGTGGGCAGCTACACCTGGCAGGACCTGGAAGTGACCCGCAGCAACGACGGCAACCAGGGCAAGGTGCCGGTGGGCAAGCCGGAGCAGATGGCCGCCCTGTGGGCCAAGTACAAGGTCGAAGGCGGCACCCTGGCGGGCCTGGACCTGGGCCTGGGGGCCCGGCGCATCGGCCGCAGCTACGCCGACAGCGCCAACAGCCGGGAAAACGCCGGCTACACCCTGGTGGATGCCCGCATCGGCTACGAGCTGAAGCAGCTGGCCCCCGGCGTCACCCTGGCCATCAACGCCACCAACCTGACCGACAAGGAGTACCTGATGTGCCATGACGGGTACTGCTACCGGGGCCGGGGCCGCAGCGTCATCGGCAGCCTCAACTACCGCTGGTGAGCATGAAACGACTACGTCCCCTGCTGGTCCTGGGCCATCGCTGGTGCGGCCTGTTCATGGCCGCCTTCCTGGTGGTGACGGGCCTCACCGGCGCCGTCATCTCCTGGGACCACGAGCTGGACGAGTGGCTCAACGGCCACCTGCTGCACAGCGCCACCCCGGGCCACCCCCGGGACCCATTGGCCCTGGCGGCGGCGGCCGAGGCCCGGCACCCGGAGATCCAGGTCACCTACATTCCCCTGGCGACGGAACCGGGCCACAGCCTGGCCCTGTGGGTGGAACCCCGGCCCACGGCCGACGGCAGCGCCCTGCTCCGGCCCGGCTTTAACCAGATTTTCCTCGACCCGGTGTCGGGGGAGGAACTGGGCCGGCGGGAATGGGGCGCGGTGTGGCCGGTGAACCGGGAAAACGCCGTCTCCTTCCTCTACAAGCTGCACTTCAGCCTGCACCTGCCGGAATTCTGGGGCATCGACCACTGGGGCGTGTGGCTCCTCGGCGGCGTCGCCCTGCTGTGGACCCTGGACTGTTTCACCGGCCTGCTGCTGACCCTGCCCCGATTGCAATCGGGCACCGGCCGCCAGGCCAGGCAGGATGCGCCTCACCAGGCAGGCATCGCGGAGAAGCGCTCCTGGTGGGCGCGCTGGGCCATCGCCTGGAAAGTGCGCTGGCGCAGCGGCGCCTACCGCCTCAATTTCGACCTGCACCGGGCCGGCAGCCTGTGGACCTGGGCCCTGCTGCTGGTGCTGGCCTTCACCGCCTTTTCCCTCAACCTCTACCGGGAAGTGTTCTTCCCGGCCATGTCCCTGGTCTCGGCAGTGACGCCCACCCCCTTCGAGACCCGGGAAGCCAGCCCGCCGACCCGGCCCCGGGTGCCCGCCCTGGGCTACGCCCCGATCCTGGAACTGGCCCGGGCAGAAGCGGCCCGGCGCGGCTGGCCTGAGCCGGCGGGTGGCGTCTATTACGCCCGGGAGTATGGCTTCTACACGGTGGAATTTTTCCACCCGGAAGACGAGCACGGGGCCGGCGGCGTCGGCCACAAGCAGCTCTACCTGGACGGGGACGACGGACGCCCCCTGGGCCAGCGCCTGCCCTGGCAGGGCAGCGCCGCCGACATTTTCGTGCAGGCCCAGTTCCCCCTCCATTCGGGCCGCATCCTGGGCCTGCCGGGGCACATCCTGGTCTCCCTGATGGGGCTGGTGGTGGCCGGCCTCGCCGTCACCGGGGTCTATCTGTGGTGGAAGAAGCGCCGCGGCCGGCAGCGGGGCGCGGCCCGGACCTAGAAGTCGTAGCGCAGACCCAGGGTGAGGAAGTGGTTGTCGTAGCGGGAATGGGCCGAGCTGCGCGCTTCTAGGTGCAGCCGGGCCGAGACCCGGGGCGTCAGCCGGGCCCGGTAGATGAGGCTGTTGGCGATGATGTCGGCACCGGGCAGGATGGCCTCGTCGATGTCCATGCGGGCGTGGCCCAGCAGCAGGCTGTGCTCCGGCAGGCCGTAGGGGCCCAGGTCCAGCAGCAGGGTGGCCTTGCGCAGGCGGCTGCGGGCGATGGCCGACATGGCGTCGTTCTCGGCGTAGAGATAGGGCATCAGCACGAATTCCGGATAGCCGCCCCAGTTGCCGTAGGCCGTCACGGTGCGCTGGTCGCCGCCGAAGCGGTTGGCCATCAGGGCCAGGCTGAGGCCGCTGGGAGCGTGGGCCAGGGTGCCCTTGAGGCCCGCCAGGCCGTAGCTGGCATTGAGGCCGTGGCGGGCCAGGTAGTCGCGGAAGGCACCCACCTCGGACACCCGGTAGGCCTGGCCGTCGATGAGGGCGGTAAAGCCCCGGCCCAGGGGCTGCTTGAAGCGGCCGTCGGCATAGACGGTCTGCAGGGTGTCGCGGCCGTAGTAGTGCCACAGCTGCAGCTTGTGCTCCGCCTCGTAGGCCACCCCCGTCATCCACACGCCCCGGTGGCCGACCACGGTGGAGGGGTCCAGGGTCTCGCCGTTGCGCGCATCCGGCCGGCCCCGGCCGTCCACCAGCAGGGAGGTGTAGGTCTGCTGGGACATGCTGCGGAAATCGGAAAAGCTCACCAGGCCGTCCAGGCCCGACATCTGGCCGACATAGCCCAGGGTCAGGGTGGTGCCGGGCAGCTCCCGGCTGCTCAGCACGTAGGCGTCGAACAGGTTGGGGATGATGCGGTATTCGTAGCTGTTGATGAGGGGCGACTGGATTTCCTGGCGCCCCAGGGTCAGGCGGCTGCGGCCCCGGCTGTAGATGAGCTGGGCCTCGCCCCACAGGGAATAGGGGCGCTTGTCCAGGCCGAACATGTAGGCGTCGGTCTGGCGCGGATTGTCCCGGGCCAGGCCCAGGTCCTGGGTGGTGTACCAGGCGGCCCGCAGGCGCCAGCCCCGGTAGTCGCCGCTCTCCAGGCCCAGCTTGCCGCCGAAGCCGGCGGTGTTCTGGTTCGGCCGGCCGCCCTTCTTGTCGTCGAAGACGTACATGGCCTTGCCGTAGCCGAAGAAGGTGGTGCCCGCCAGGGCCTCCGCCCCATCGTCCCCGGCCCGGCCCTGGACCGAGGTGCCCAGGAGGCAGGCCAGGCCCAGCAGGCGAAGGCAGCGCCCCACGCCCGCGCCTATTGCCATTCCACCCGGTTGCGGCCCAGGTCCTTGGCCCGGTAGAGGGCGGCATCGGCCCGGGCGACGATGTCCTTGGCCTGGTCGTCGGGGCGGTAGGTGGCGACCCCGAAGCTGGCGGTCTTCAGCCGCACCACCGGAAACTCGTTGAGCTCGAACACCCGGCGCAGGTCCTCGGCCAGCACCCGGGCCCCCGCCTCGTCCGTGTGGGGGCAGACCACCATGAATTCCTCGCCGCCCCAGCGGCCTGCCAGATCCGTCTCCCGGGTGTGGCGCTGCAGCAGCCGGGCCACTTCCAGCAGCACCTGGTCCCCCGCCTGGTGGCCGTGGCAGTCGTTCACCAGCTTGAAGTGGTCCAGGTCCAGCAGGATCAGGCTGAAGGGCTGGCCGAAACGCTGGGAGCGCTGGATTTCGCTTTCCAGCACCTCGTCCAGCTTCATGCGGTTGAACAGGCCGGTCAGCTTGTCGGTGACGGAAAGTCGCTCCAGCTCCCGGTTGAGGGCGCTCAGCTTGCGGTTGGAGTAGATGACCACGGCCAGGACGAAGGCGGCCACGGCCAGGCTCTTCCACAGCAGGCTGTAGTCGGTGTGCTGCTCCACCTTGATGGCCACGTGCCGGTTGGCGATGGCCTCCCGCTCCTGGGGCGTCACGGTGCGCACGCCCTTGTCCAGGATGTCCCGCAGCAGGGGTTCGTCCTTGATCACGCCGATGCGCAGCTGGTTGGTGTAGGCGGGAATCTGGCCGGCGATCTTGAGGTTGAACAGGCCTTCCTTGCGGATGGCGTAGGCGGCGACGATGAGGGAGCGCACCGTCAGGTCGGCCCTGCGCTCGGAAACCAGGGAGACGGCCTCCGGCTCGCTGCCGGTGAGGATCACCCGCAGGTTGGGGAAGTCCTTGCGGATGCGCTCTTCCACCATGGTGCCCCGGGGCAGGGCCACGCTCTCGCCGCTGAGGCCGGGAAGGTCGCCGACGAAGGCGTGTTCCTCCCGGGTGACGATGATGTTGGGGTCGGTAAAGATGGGGGACGTGAAATCCAGCCAGCGATCCCGTTCCGGACTCTGGTTGAGGAAGCTCATGAGCTGGCAGCGCCCGGCCTTGGCGGCGGCCAGGCTTTCGTCCCAGGTCCGCACCGGCAGCAGCTCGATGCGCAGGCCGACCCGCTGGGCCACCAGCTGCACCAGGTCGGCGCCGATACCCTCGTGTCGCCCCTGCTCGTTGATGCGCTCGAAGGGCTCCCAGTCCGGATCGACGCACATCTTCACCGACTGCACCCTGTCCAGGTAGGCCTGCTCGGCGGCCGTGAAGACGATGGACGCCGGCTCGGAGGCGACGCCGGGCAGCGGACTCAGGGAAAGGCAGGCGGCGCACAGGGCCAGGGCTGTCTTGAGGGACATGGGGACTAGGCAGGTTGGAGGGATCGTCGCTGCCGATGCCCGGGCAGCCTGGGCTGCGGAGGGCGCCATGCCGATCACGGCACGGGCTCCGGCCCGTCTTCTTCTGTCGGCAGTATAACGGCCCGCCACCGCTGAATTGGCTCGACTATGTCACACCGCGGCGGGGGTCCGCTGCCCGGCCGGGCAGCCTGCCGACTGCCGTTCCGGGCCGGAAACGGGGCGCCCGCCCCGGCTCTGGGGCGGGCGAAGGCCGGAGCCTAGGCCAGACGCCGCCCCAGGGGCTGGGGCACGGGCACCGGGCGGCCGTCGTAGCCCACCGCCACCATGATGAAGCGGCCCCGGGTGCACAGGCGGCGCTGGCCGGTGAGCAACGCCTCGGCGTGCAGCAGCACCTCCACCGTCATGGAACTGTTGCCGATGGCCACCACCCGGGCCGCCAGGTCGGCGATCTCCCCCTCCAGCACCGGCGCGTGGAAGTCGATGCGCTCGGAAGCGGCCATCACCACCGGCATGCGGGCCTGGCGGCTGGCCGCCACCATGGCCGCCTTGCCCAGCCAGGCCAGGGCCTGGCCGCCGAAGAGGCTGCCGTGGTGGTTGGTATGGCCGGGAAAGACCATCTCCACCATGGCCGTCACCGGGCCGATGCCGGGCAGCTGGGCGAAGCTCTCGTCGTCCTCCTGCAGCGGCGCCCCTGGACCGTCCACCGCCACCAGGGTGAAGTGGGCGGTGGCGCTGGTCTCCCGCAGCCCGGTGGCCAGGTCCTCCGCCGCCAGGGCCACCTCCACCTGCACCGAGCGCCGGCCCCGCTGCACCACCCGGCCGGACAGTTCCACCAGGCGCCCCTGGGGAATGGGCTTGCGGAAGTCGATGCGACCGCTGCTGGCGGTGACCATGGGCCGGCGGGTCTCCCGGGTGGCCACCAGGAAGGCCAGTTTGTCCATCATGGCCATGGCGGAACCGCCGAAGAGGGTGCCGTGGTGGTTCACCTGTTCGGGGAAGACCACGTCCTCCATGAGGGTGGCCTGCTGCTGCCGCGGCGAAGTGGATGAAGTGGGGGCGGGATTGGCTTCTACGGGCTGGGCGGCCGTCCCCACGACGGCGCCGATTTCCATTGCTTCCATGCGCATGCGCAACTCCTTGGATGAAGCGGAGCGGGAGCATCGGAGAAGGGCGAACACCCCGGGCCGCGGCAAAGCGGCTCGGAGCGGCAGGCAGCCGAGAGCGGACAACGATGACAGTCAGGGAATGCGCGCATTTACCTTCCTCAGGGGACACCCCGCCCCAATTAGGATTGATATGAAGTAATGCCGCGGCAGGTCTCCTGACTTGCGGGTCGTCACGTTGCGCCAGCCTTCCCGGCAGTATCGCCAGTGGCAAAGAGTGGAGCGCAACGCTCGCCGCCTACAGTTGCGGGGGCAGTTCCGGACTGGAGTCGGGGCGTCGCCGCCCTGTCTCGCACCGGATTCCCTTTTCATCCCCTGGAGGGGGGAACCGAAGCGGGGCCAGTCTAACCCGCCCCGACCGATTCGCCAAACGCCGCGCCTGGCGCGGCGGATTGCCCAGCCCGGGGGGAGTGGGCTATCATCCGCCCCGATTCAGGTGCCGTGCCTCGCGCTCTGCGGGGACGGTGAAACGGGAAGCCGGTGACTCCAGGGACCACCCAGGACAGTCCGGCGCAGCCCCCGCTGCTGTAAGCCAGACGACGCTGCCTCACGCCACTGTGGTTCATCACGGGAAGGCCGGCAGGGAAGGATGAAGGCAAGCCAGAAGACCGGCCTGACATCACAAGTTGCACCATTCCCCGGGGTGACGGGAACGGTTCTGGTGATTTGCCGCCTCCTCGCTGTTCCATCCGCCGCGGCTCTTTATCCGACCTGCCACAACTCCCCCGCCTGGTGCGCCACCGTCATGCTCGCCGAGGGAGAGACTCATGCACATCATGGAAGGCTTCCTGCCCATCGAACACGCCGTGGGCTGGAGCGTCGCCGCCGCCCCCTTCGTCGCCTGGGGCATCCGTTCCGTGAACCGCCGCATCCGCGAAAATCCCGAGCAGCGCATGCTGCTGGGAGTGGCCGCCGCCTTCACCTTCGTCCTCTCGGCCCTGAAGCTGCCCTCGGTCACCGGCAGCTGTTCCCACCCCACCGGCACCGGCCTGGGCGCCGTGCTCTTCGGCCCTGCCGCCATGGCTCCCATCGGCGCCGTGGTGCTGCTGTTCCAGGCCCTGCTGCTGGCCCACGGCGGCCTCACCACCCTGGGCGCCAACATCTTCTCCATGGCCGTGGTGGGACCCTTCGCCGCCTACGGCATCTTCGCCCTGGCCCGCCGCCTCAAGGCCTCCCTGGCGGTGAGCGTGTTCCTCGCCGCCAGCCTGGCGGACCTGCTCACCTACGTCACCACCTCGGTGCAACTGGCCTGGGCCTTCCCCGATCCGGTGGGCGGCTTTGGCGCCTCCTTCCTCAAGTTCGCCGGCATCTTCGCCCTCACCCAGATTCCCCTGGCCATCAGCGAGGGCCTGCTCACCGTGGTCATCTGCAACGCCCTGGCCCGCTTCAACCCGCAGGAACTGCAGGACCTGGGCGTGGCCCCGGCGCCGGAGGTGCGGGCATGAAGCGCCACCAGAACCTGCTGCTGCTCATCGCCGTGGTGCTGCTGGCGGCCCTGCCCCTGTGGCTGGTGGAACGGCCCCTGGGGCCGGACGGCCAGCCGGCGGAAATCTTCGGCGGCGCCGACAGCCAGGCCCAGGCCCTCATCACCCGCATCGCCCCGGACTACCAGCCCTGGTTCCAGCCCCTGCTGGAGCCGGCCAGCGGCGAGATCGCCTCCCTTCTCTTCGCCCTGCAGGCGGCCCTCGGCGCCGGCTTCATCGGCTATTACCTGGGCTGCGCCCGCACCCGGGAAAAGCTGCGCCGGGAACAACGACGCGGTGAAGCGGCAGCCCGGCGCGAAGACGAGGACCAGGAAGGGCCGGCGTGTTGATCGAGCAGTCGGCCTACGCCAACCGCTGGCGCGGCGTGGCGCCCCAGGCCAAGGGCCTCTTCGCCCTGGGCGGGGTGACGGCCGCCTTCGTCGCCGCCACCACCCCGGCCGCCGGGCTCGGCGTGGCCGCCCTGCTCGCGGCCGTGACCATCGGCGGCGCCCGGGTATCGCCCCTGCTCTATCTGCGGGTGGCGGCCCCGGCCCTCTTCTTCCTCGCCATCAGCGCCCTCTCCCTGGCCGTCTCCGTGGATGGGGGCGGCCTGCAGGCCACCGCCGCCGGCACCCACCAGGCCGCCGTGGTGGCGACCCGCTCCCTGGGCGCCCTGGCGGCCCTGCTGTTCCTGGTGCTGACCACGCCCCTGAGCGACCTCATCGCCCTGCTGCGCCGCCTGCGCACTCCCGAGGTGCTGCTGGACATCATGGTGCTGTGCTACCGCACCCTGTTCGTCTTCGCCGCCGCCCTGCAGGACATGCGCGCCGCCCAGGCCGCCCGCCTCGGCCACCTGGACCGCAGCCGCCTGCTGCGCAGCCTGGGGCAGATGGCCGCCCACCTCACCCTGCAGGTGTGGCAGCGTTCCCACGCCCTGCACCTGGCGGCCCTGGCCCGTAACAACGACGGCCCCCTGCGCTTCCTCGGCAGCCGCCACCCCCACGCCCGGCGCGATGCCGGCCTGGCCGGCGTGGCCGCCCTGGCCCTGGTGCTGCTCGCCTGGAGCGGCCGGTGAGCGTGGCCCTGCTGCAGCTGGAGGAGGTGCACTACCGCTACCCGGACGGCAGCGCGGGCCTGGCCGGCTGTTCCCTGAGCGTTTCCCGGGGCAGCCGCAACGCCCTCATCGGCGCCAACGGCTCGGGCAAGACCACCCTCTTCCAGCACTGCAACGGCCTGCTGCGCCCCGCCGCCGGCCGGGTGCACTACGCCGGCGCCCCGGTGGATTACGGCCGGGCCGGCCTGCGCGCCCTGCGCAGCAAGGTGGGCCTGGTCTTCCAGAATCCGGACCGGCAGCTTTTCTCCGCCAGCGTGCGGGAGGACGTCTCCTTCGGCCCCCTCAACCTGGGCCTGGACGAGGCCACCGTCGCCGCCCGGGTGGAAGCCGCCCTGCAGGCCGTGGGCATGGACGACCTGGCCCACAAGCCGGTGCAGAACCTCAGCTTCGGCCAGAAGAAGCGGGTCTGCATCGCCGGCGTGCTGGCCATGGAGCCGGAACTCCTGGTGCTGGACGAACCCATGGCCGGCCTCGACCAGGCCATGCAGGAGGAACTGCTGGCGGTGCTGGACGGCCTGCACCGCCGGGGCATGACCATCCTCCTGGCCACCCACGACATCCACTTCGCCTACCGCTGGGCCGACCGCATCCACCTCATGGCCGCCGGCCGCTGCTGCGCCAGCTTCGACGCCCCGGCCCTGGCCGGGCACGAGGCCGAGCTGGCCGCCATCGGCCTGCGCCTGCCCTCGGTGATCGGCCTGGAACGGCAGCTGCGGCAGCGCGGCCTGCTCCGCGGCGACACCCCCATCCACAGCTGCAGCGCCCTCCTGGCCCAGCTGCAACAAGAAGACTGCTGAGAAGGAACATGCCATGACCCCAGCCACCCTCGGCAAGATCTGGTTCGTCGGCGCCGGCCCCGGCGACCCGGACCTCATCACCGTCAAGGGCCGCCGCCTGCTGGAACAGGCCGGCGCCATCCTCTTCGCCGGCTCCCTGGTGGACCAGGCGGCCACCCTCTACGCCCCGCCGGGCTGCGAGATCCGGGACTCCAAGGACATGACCCTGGAGGAAATGACCTACTGGCTGCTCCAGGCCAGCCGCCGCCACCAGACCGTGGTGCGCCTGCAGACCGGCGACCCGGGCCTCTACGGCGCCCTGGTGGAAATGACCCGTCCCCTGGACGAGGTGGGCGTGCCCTGGGCCGTGGTGCCCGGCGTTTCCTCTGCCCTGGCCTCCGCCGCTGCGGCCGGCGAGACCCTGACCCTGCCGGAAGTGACCCAGACGGTGATCCTCACCCGGGTCGCCGGCCGCACCCCCATGCCCCCGGGGGAGGAACTGGAGGCCCTGGCGGCCCACCGTTCCACCCTCTGCATCTTCCTTTCCATCACCCTGCTGCACGAGGTGCAGCGCGCCCTGCTGGCCGCCGGCTGGCCGGAGGATGCGCCCATCCTGGTGGTGCAGAAGGCCTCCTGGCCCGGGGAGGAAAAGATCGTGCGCGGCACCATCGCGGACATCAAGAAAAAGTGCCAGGCGGAGAAGATCGCCGCCCAGGCCATGATCATCGCCAGCCCGGCCCTCGGCGCCCGGGACTGGGAGGACATCGCCCGCTCCAAGCTCTACGACCCCAGCTTCACCCACCGCTTCCGCAAGGCCAGCGTGGGCGAGGCCTCCTGAGAAATGCCCATGACCTTCAGTGCCCAAGACACCACCCTGCTCCTGGTCGGCCACGGTTCCCGCAATCGGGACGGCAACAAGGAAATCCTCCATTTCGCCGCCCAGTGGCGGGAACGCCACCCCGGCTGGCGCATCGAGGTGTGCTTCATCGAGCACGCCGAGGTGTTGCTGGATGAGGGCCTGAACCGGGCCGCCGGCAATGCGAAGAAGGTGGTGGTGATCCCCTTCATCCTCAACGCCGCCGGCCACGTGAAAATGGAGCTGCCCCACGCCGTGGAAGAGGCACGAGCCCGCCACCCGGGCGTGGACTTCCAGGTGGTGCGCCACCTGGGCATGGGCCGGGAGATTTTCGAGGTGCTGCAGGGCCAGCTGGACCGGCTGATGAAGCAGCTGGACATGCCCGACCCCTGCACCACCGGCGTCATCCTGCTGGGTCGCGGTTCGTCGGACGCCGGCGCCAACGGCGAGCTGGCCAAGATGGCCCGCTGGATCTTCGAGGACAACGACCACGAGCTGGTGGACATCGCCTTCACCGGCGTCACCTGGCCCCGGCTGGAAACCGCCGTGCAGCGCCAGGTCAAGCTGGGCATGACCCAGGTGGCCATCGTTCCGGTCTATCTCTTTACCGGCGTGCTCATGGAGCGCATCAAGGCCCAGGCCGAGCGCCTGCAGCGCCAGTATCCCCAGGTGGCCTTCGCCCTGGGCACCCACTTCGGCTTCGACAAGGGCATCTTCGACCTGCTGGACGCCAAGGTGGGCGGTGATGAACTGCCCGAAGGCAGCCTGCTCGAATGCGACGGCTGCAAGTACCGCCTGGCCGCCGAGGAAGAGCACCTGCACGACCACAGCCACACCGCCACCCACGACCACGGACATGAGCATGGCCACGCCCACGGCGGCTGCGGCCACCAACATGGGGGCAAACATGATCACGATCATGGTCACGGCCACTGCCATGGGCACAATCACTCCCACGATCATCACTCCCACGGGTAAGCCATGAACCACAACGCCAACGTCGTCACCGAACAGCTCACCGCCGCCGGCCGCGCCATCGAGCACGATTCCTTCGCCATCATCGACGCCGAAGCCGGCCCCCACGCCTACAGCGCCGACCAGTGGCCGGTGGTGCGGCGCATGATCCACGCCAACGCCGATTTCGAATTCAACGGCCTCACCGACTTCCATCCGGCAGCGGTGGAAGCGGGCCTGGCCGCCATCCTCAAGGGCGGCACCCCCATCGTGGCGGACGTGGAAATGATCTGCGTCGGCCTCTCCGCCAGCCGCCTCAAGCACTTCGGCGTCACCACCCACCATTTCATTTCCGACGCCGACGTCATCGCCCAGGCCCAGGCCGAGGACACCACCCGGGCCGTGCAGGCCATGCGCAAGGCCCATCGCCAGGGCCTCCTGGACGGGGCCATCGTCGGCATCGGCAACGCCCCCACGGCCCTCATCGAAGTGGTGCGCCTGATCAAGGAAGAAGGGGCCCGCCCGGCCCTGGTCATCGGCATGCCCGTGGGCTTCGTCTCCGCCGCCGAATCCAAGGACCTGATGGCCGAGGTGCAGGACGTGCCCTGGGTCGTCATCCGCGGCCGCAAGGGCGGCTCCACCCTGGTGGTGGCGGCCATCCACGCCCTCCTCGGCGTCGCCGAAGCCCGCCAGCGCAATGCCGCCTGAAGCCGCCAACAGCGCTCCCGTGAACAGCGAAGCGCCGCCGCCGACCGAGAAGGTCCGCAAGGGCACGGCCAAGCGGGAACGGGGCAACCGCACCGGTTTCACCACCGGCGCCAACTCGGCGGCGGCAGCCGTGGCCGCCACCCAGGGCCTGGTCCAGGGCCAGGTGCCGGCCCAGATTTTCTGCCGCCTGCCCAACGGCCAGGAAGTGCCCTTCCAGATCACCGACGGCCGCGTCGAGGGCGAAGGCATGCCCCTGCGGGCCCACGCCGTCAGCATCAAGGATGCGGGCGACGATCCGGACGCCACCCACGGCGCCCACATGACCGCCGACGTGGTACGCATTCCCGGTGGCGGCGGCCAGGTCATCCTCAAGGGCGGCCCGGGCGTCGGCGTCGTCACCAAGGAAGGCCTGGGCCTGGAAGTGGGCGGCCCGGCCATCAACCCGGTGCCCCGGCGCAACATCAGCGACAACGTGGCCCGGGCCGGCGCTTCCATCCTGGCCGCCGGCGACAGCCTGGAGGTGACCATTTCCGTGCCCGGCGGCGAGGAGATGGCGAAGAAGACCCTCAATGCCCGTCTCGGCATCCTGGGCGGCATCTCCATCCTCGGCACCACCGGCATCGTGCGTCCCTATTCCACCGCCGCCTTCCGCGCCAGCGTGGTCCAGGCGGTGGACGTGGCGGCGCGCCAGGGCCAGACCAGCGTGGTGTTCACCACCGGCGGCCGCACCGAAAAATTCGCCATGAAGCAGTTGCCGCAACTGCAGGAAGCCTGCTTCGTGCAGATGGGGGACTTCGTCAAGGCCGCCTTCCAGAGCGCCATCAAGCGCAAGATGCAGCACGTCTACATCGGCGCCATGGTGGGCAAGCTGACCAAGATGGGCCAGGGCCTGGCCGTGACCCACGCCTGGAAGCAGGAGATCGACCGGGACCTGCTGGCCGCCTGCGCCACCGAAGTGGGCGCCCCCGCCGACCTGGTGGAGGAAATCCGCAACGCCGAGACGGCCCGCTTCGCCGCCGAGCGCCTGGCCCTGCTGGGCCTCACCGTGCCCTTCCACCGGGCCCTGGCCATCCACGCCATGCAGAGCCTGCGGGCCTGCCACCCGGGTCCCTACCAACTCACCGTGCTGGTCTGCGATTTCGAGGGCCAGTTCATCTGTCGCGTCGAAGAGGGCGAAAGTGTCTAAACAACCCTACTGCACCGTCCTCGGCATCCTGGACGACGGCTGGGCCGGCCTGCCGGATTCCGCCCGCCACTGCCTGCAATCCGCCGGCCTCATCGTCGGCGCCGGCCGCACCCTGGCCCTGGTGCAGCCCCATCTGGCCGCCGGCGCCACCCTCAAGGACATGGACGGCAAGCTGGGCCAGGTGCCCGGCTGGATTCAACAAGCTGCCGCTGACGGCCTGCGCACTGTCGTGCTGGCCACCGGCGACCCCCTCTGCCACGGCATGGCCAGCTATCTGGTGGGCAAGCTGGGGGCCGAATCGGTCACCGTGCTGCCCGCCCCCTCCACCCTGCAACTGGCCTTCGCCCGCTTCCAGCGGCCCTGGCAGGACTACCGCATTTCCACCTGCCACACCGCCGATGCGGGCGAATGGCAGTTCGGCACCACCCCGGACAACGGCCTCTACAAGCTGATCCGGGCCATCGCCGAGTATCCGAAAGTGGCGGCCTTCACCGGCCCGGACAACAACCCGGCCCGCCTGGCCCGGGCCCTGCTGGCCGCGGGCTACGGTGAAGAGATTCGCCTGTCGGTGGCCGCCAAGCTGGCCCTGCCGGACGAGCAACTGTTCCCCGACCTCTCCCTGGAACAGGCTGCGGCCATGAGCTTCCCCGACCCCAATGTGGTGCTGGTGGAACGCCAGGTGGCCGACCCGCGCGCCATCTTCGGCTTCGACGACCTGGATTTCGTCCAGCGCCAGCCGGAGAAGGGTCTCATCACCAAGCTGGAGGCCCGGGCCCTGTCGCTGGCCAAGCTGGGTCTCAAGCCCGACAGCGTGGTGTGGGACATCGGCGCCGGTTCCGGCTCCGTCGGCCTGGAAGCCAGCCGCCTGTGCCGCCACGGCCACGTCTATGCCATCGAAAAAAACGAGGGCGACGCCGCCAACGCGAAAGAAAACGCCCTGCGTTTCCAGGCCACCAACTACACCCTGCGCCACGGCAAGGCCCCGGAAGGGCTGGAGACCTGGCCCGATCCGGACGCGGTCTTCGTCGGCGGCTCCGGCGGCGAACTGGCGGCCCTCATCGAGCTGATCCTCACCCGCTTGAAGCCCAACGGCCGCCTGGTGATGAACTTCGTCACCCTGGAAAACCTGGCCACCGCCACCACGGCTTTGGCCGCTGCGGTGGAGAAATTCGGAGCGAACTGGGACGTGACCCAGCTCCAGGCCAGCCGCAGCCAGCCCATCCTGGACATGCACCGCATGGCCGCCCAGAACCCCATTTGGATAGTGTCAGCAGAGAAGAGCTAAACCATGACCGACAAGAAATACGGCCGCCTCATCGGCGCCTCCCTGGGTCCCGGCGACCCCGAACTGATCACCCGCCGCGCCTGGACCGTGCTCAACGGCGACGCCCGCTGGCTCTATCCGGTGAAGAAGGCCGAGGAAAGCTCCTACGCCCTCTCCATCGTCACCCGGGGTGGTCTGGAAGTGCCCGCCGACGCCGAGGAACTGGTGTTCCCCATGACCCGGGACGCCGAGATCCTGACCAAGGCCTGGGCCCGGGCCGCCGCCCGTACCGTGGAACTGCTGGCCGAGGGGCGGGACCTGGTGTTCCTGGTGGAAGGCGATGCCTCCACCTTCGCCACCTTCGGCCACCTGGCCCGGGTGGTGCGGGAGCTGGTGCCGGAAGTTGAGGTGGAAACCATCCCCGGCGTCTCCTCCTTTGCCGCCGCCGCTGCCACCACCGGCACCACCCTGGCCGAGGAAGACGAGACCCTGGCGGTGATCCCCGCCGCCTACGGCGTGGAGGTCATCGACCACCTGCTGGACGAGTTCGACACCCTGGTGCTGCTCAAGGTGAAACCCCTGGTGGATGAAGTGCTGGAACTCCTGGAGCGGCGCGAGCTGCTCAGCACCAGCTGCTTCATCGAGAAGGTGGGTTCCCCCGACGAGCGCATCGTGCGCGACGTGGCCTCCCTCAAGGGCGAGAAGGTGAATTACCTCTCCCTCATGCTGGTGCAGAACCCCAAGCGCCAGCGCGGCGAACTGCGCCGGGGCTGCCGCAAGCGCAAGGCCGAGGCCGAACAGCCCAAAGAAACGGCTGCCGCCTGAACAGTTTTGCCCCAACCCAAAAAATAAAATGACTATTCCCCTCCCCTTCCCCAACGAGAGAATCGCCGTCGTCTCCATCACCCGCCACGGCATTGCCCTGGCGGGCAAGGTGGTGGCGGCCCTGCCCGGCGCCCGCCTGTTCGCCCCGGAGAAATTCCGGGCCGAGGCGGAAGCCGCAGTTGCCAGCACTCCTGGCGCGGCAGCCACCTACAGCGGCAAGACCGGCGACCAGATTCCCGCCCTCTTCGCCAACTTCGACGGCATCGTCGCCATCGTCTCCCTGGGCGCCCTGGTGCGCCTCATCGCCCCCCACCTGAAGGACAAGGAACAGGACCCGGGGGTGGTGGTGGTGGACGAGGCCGGGCGCTTTGCCATTCCCATGCTCTCCGGCCACCTGGGCGGCGCCAACGCCCTGGCCGGCATCCTGGCGGCCAGCCTGGGCGCCACCCCGGTGCTCACCACCGCCTCCGACTCCCGCCAGACCCTGGGCGTGGACCTGCTGGGCCGGGAGCTGGGCTGGACCTTCGAGGCAACCCACGACGAGGTGGTGAAGGCCAGCGCCGCCGTGGTGAACGACGAGCCGGTGGCCCTGGTGCAGGAAGCCGGCAGCCCCGACTGGTGGCCGCGCCACGCCAATGGCCGCAGCGGCCCGGTGCCCGCCAATATCAAGCAGTTCAGCCGCCTGGAAGAGGTGGACCTGGACAGCGTCGCTGCCGTGCTGTGGATCAGCCACCGCCCCCTGCCGCCAGAACTGGCGCCCCGCCTGGCTGGTCGCCTGGTCACCTACCGGCCGCCCGTGGAGCAAGGCGCTTGAGCCTGGGCAGCCGCAGAGTGGCGCTGGGCCTGGGCTGCGACCGGGGCACCCCGGAGGCGACCATTGCGCAAGCCGTGCAGGAAGCCCTGGCCGCCGCCGGCCTCGCCCCGGAACAGGTGGCGGCCGGTGCCAGCATCACCCTGAAGGCGGACGAGGTGGGCCTGCTGGGCTTTGCCGAACGCTTCGGCCTCACCCTCACCTTCTACCCGCCGGAAGTGCTGGCCACCGTACCCGTGCCCAACCCGTCGGAGACCGTGCGCAAGTACACCGGCACCCCGTCGGTGTCGGAAGCCGCCGCCCTGCTGGCCGCCGGCACCGACATGAGCCGGCTGCTGATTGAAAAACACAAGCTGCGGGGTCCGGACGGGCGCAACGCCACCGTTTCCATCGCCCTGCTGCCCTGAGCCCGACCACTGCATTCACTGAATTTCCGAGGAACGATTTCATGACCGACATTCAAACCAACGCCCCGGCCAAGACCGGCAAGATCATGCTGGTGGGCCTGGGCCCCGGCGCCGTGGAACACATGACCGGCCGCGCCCGGGCCGCCATCGCCGAAGCCGACACCATCATCGGCTACGTCACCTATGTGCGCCTGGTGGCCGACCTGATCGACGGCAAGGAAGTGATCAAGAAGTCCATGACCGAAGAGCTGGACCGGGCCATCGAAGCCCTGGACCGGGCCAAGCAGGGCAAGAAGGTGGCCCTGATTTCCTCCGGCGACGCCGGCGTGTACGGCATGGCCGGCCCCACTTTCGAGGTGCTGTTCCAGGCCGGCTGGACCCCGGAATCGGACATCGAGGTGGAAATCGTGCCCGGCGCCTCGGCGCTGAACACCTGCGCCGCCCTGGTGGGCGCGCCCCTGACCCACGACTTCTGCGCCATCTCCCTCTCCGACCTGCTCACCCCCTGGCCCACCATCGCCCGCCGCCTGGATGCGGTGGCCTACGCCGATTTCGTGGTGGCCCTGTATAACCCCAAGAGCGGTCGCCGCACCCGCCAGATCCAGGAAGCCCAGCGCATTTTCCTGCGCCACCGGGACCCCAAGACCCCGGTGGCCATCGTCAAGAGCGCCTTCCGCCCCAAGCAGCGCCTGGAATTCACCACCCTGGAAAAGATGGCCGAGGCCGACATCGGCATGCTGTCCACCGTGCTCATCGGCAACTCCAACACCTTCATCCGGGACGGCCTGATGGTCACCCCCCGGGGCTATGCCAACAAGTACGACGTGGCCGAGGGTGAACGTTCCACCAAGGGTGGCGAGCAGGCCGGCCGCTCCCTGTCCACAGGCCTCAACGGCTGGCTGGAAGCCATCCGCGACAGCGGCAAGAGCGCCGCCGAACTGGCCGTGGAATACCGCCTGCCGGAGGACTACATCGCCGCCGCCCTGGCCGCCGGCCCGGAAGCGGCGGACGAAACCGAAGCCGAGGCGGAAGCATGAGCGAAGTCAGCAAGCCCCGCATCGGCGACTACCGCCGCCACCTGCTGGTGTGCACCGGTCCCCGCTGCACCCAGAACGGTGAGGGCCAGGCCCTCTTCGACTCCCTGGGCGACAAGCTCAAGGCCGCCGGTCTCACCGAGGGCGAGCTGCGGGTCAAGCGTTCCCGCGTCAATTGCTTCGCCGCCTGCAAGGGCGGCCCGGTGATGTGCGTGCAGCCCGACGGCACCTGGTACTACAACGTCACCGCCGACAACCTGGAGCGCATCGTCGAGGAACACCTGAAGCACGGCCGCCCCGTGGACGATCTGGTTTTCCACCAGGGGCCCGGCCTGTGAGCCGGGTCTGGTCGGAGCAGGCGCCGGGCAGCGTCTCCCTGGTGGGGGCCGGCCCCGGCGATGCGGAACTGCTGACCCTGCGCGCCTGGCGGCGCCTGCAGACGGCGGAAGTGCTGGTCTACGACAATCTGGTGGGTCCGGGCATCGTCGATTTCGCCCCGGCGACGGCGGAGCGCATCTACGTCGGCAAATCCGCCGGCAACCACACCCTGCCCCAGGACGACATCTGCCAACTGCTGCTGGAGAAGGCCCGGGCCGGCAAGCGGGTGGTGCGCCTCAAGGGCGGCGATCCCTTCGTTTTCGGCCGCGGCGGCGAGGAGATGGACGTGCTGCTGCAACATGCGGTGCCGGTGGAAATCGTGCCCGGCATCACCGCCGCCCTGGGGGCCGGCGCCAGTTTCGGCTTTCCCCTGACTCACCGGGACCATGCCCAGAGTTGCGTCTTCGTCACCGGCCACCTCAAGGACCAGGCCCTGGAACTGAACTGGCAGGCCCTGGCCCAGCCCAACCAGACCCTGGTGATCTACATGGGCATCCACGGCCTGGAACGCATCGCCGCCGGCCTGCAGGGCGCCGGCCTGGCCCCGGAAACGCCGGCGGCCCTGGTATATCGCGCCACCTGGCCGGAACAGCGGCTCCACACCTGCACCCTGGCCACCCTGGCGGCGACGGCCCAGCGCCACGGCATCAAGCCGCCGACCCTGCTGGTCATCGGCAGCGTGGTGGCCCTGGCCGCCCCGGAACGGCCCTCCGCCCTGGTCTGAGGCCGGCCTTGGGTCAGGCCGGCAGGCCGGCGGCCCGCTGTTCCAGGCAGTCGTAATCCCCCGCCTGGTAGTCGCGGCAGATGAAGGGACGCTGCTCGTAGATGGTGCACAGCATGGTGCGGCGGTCCAGGGCGGCGCACCAGCCGTCCTCCAGGCGGTGCATGATCCAGCCGCCCCAGGGGTCCTGCCGGGTCAGGGCTTCGGGCACCTCGTCGTCGCCCCCCAGCAGCATCACCTCCAGCTTGCAGCAGCAGGCCCGGCAGGTGGCGCAGGTGACGTTCTCCTCGGCGGCCACGGCGCTCACCGGATGCCCAGCTTGGCGCGGATCAGGGGCAGGGCCGCCTGGGCCGCCCGCTCCCCTTCCAGGATGGCGTCGTTGCGGGACTTGAAGTCGGTGGAGCCGATACCCGGAATGTCGGGGCGGATGACGACGTCGGCCTCCTTCATCTCCGCCTGGCCCAGGTGGCTGCCCATGATGGCGAAGGTCTGCAGCAGCACCTCCATGAGGCCGGAAACCTTGCCGTTCTTCGGCTTGCTGGAAATATCCACGGCGATTACCACCTCGCCGCCCATGGCCCGGGCGGCCCGCACCGGCACCGGGCTGACCAGGCCGCCGTCCACGTACTCGCGGCCGTTGATGGTGACCGGCTGGAAGACGCCGGGGACGCTGCTGGAAGCCCGCACCGCCATGCCCGTGTTGCCGCTGCGGAAGGTCACCGCCTCGCCGCTCTTGAGATCGGTGGCGACGGCGGCGAAGGGCTTCTTCAGCCTTTCCATGGGCTGCTGCTTCACCGCCTCGTTGATAAACTTCTGCAAGGCCTCGCCCTTGAGCACGCCCCGATCCGCCAAGGACCAGTCGGTGATGGCCGATTCGTCCAGCTTCATGGCCAGCTTCTGCAGTTCGTAGCCGGAATAGCCGGCGGCATAGAGGGCGCCGACGACGGAACCGGCGCTGGTGCCGATCACCATGTCCGGCACGATGCCGTGGGATTCCAGGGTCTTGATCACCCCCACATGGGCAAAGCCCCGGGCGGCGCCGCCCCCCAGGGCCAGCACCACCTTGGGCGGCGGATGGCCCACCGCCGTCGCAGCCGCTGCCGGGGCCTCCGTCCGGTCCAGGGTGACGCAGCCGCAAAGCAGCAGGGAAGCGGCCCCCAGGAGGGCGCCAAGGCAGGTACGACGGGCAGAATACATGGAGGTCTCGCAGAATTTTCCCGGGCGCTGGCCCGGGGCAAGGGCCACATTATAATGAGCCCCACCCCGGCCCGCCCTTCCACCTTGCCTCCGGCTGAAAGCACCCATGCTGCCCTGGCTCACCGCCGCCCACGAGTTCCCGCCCCTCGCCACCGCCCTCAGCGAGCCCAACGGCCTGCTGGCCGTGGGCGGCGACCTGGCGCCGGAACGCCTGCTGGCGGCCTACCGGCGCGGCATCTTCCCCTGGTATTCGCCCGGGGAGCCGATCCTGTGGTGGAGCCCGGACCCGCGCATGGTGCTGTTCCCCGCCGAATTCAAGGTTTCCCGTTCCCTCGGCCGGACCCTGCGCCGGGGCGGCTACGAGGTACGCCTGGACACGGCCTTCGCCCGGGTCATCGCCGCCTGCGCCCAGACGCCGCGGCGGGGCCAGCACGGCACCTGGATCGTGCCGGAGATGCAGGCCGCCTACCGCCGCCTGCATGAACTCGGGCTGGCCCATTCGGTCGAAACCTGGGTGGATGGCGAACTGGTCGGCGGCCTCTACGGCATCGCCCTGGGACGCATGTTCTACGGCGAATCCATGTTCTCCTGGCGCAGCGACGCCTCCAAGATCGCCGTCGCCCATCTCGCCCGTTACCTGGAAAGGCTCGGATTCGGCATGGTAGATTGCCAGATGCACACCGCCCACCTGGCCTCCCTCGGCGCCCGGGAAATCCCCCGGGACGATTTCATCGCCCGCCTCGACGCCCTGGTGGCCGCGGGGCCCGCCTCCGGCCCCTGGCCGGCGGCAGATGCAAGCCACCTGTGGCATAGCGCAGCCTGACCGACATGTCCCAACTCAACGACTCGTCCCTGCCCTTTTCCCTGCTGCAGTTCTACGCCACCTCGCCCTACGGCTGCAGCTACCTGCCGGAGCAGCAGGCCCGCTCCCAGGTGGCCACGCCCACCCACCTGATCAACACGGAAATCTACAGCGAGCTGGTGCGGGCCGGCTTCCGCCGCAGCGGCGTATTCACCTACCGTCCCTGGTGCGATGCCTGCCGCGCCTGCGTGCCGGCGCGCATCCCGGTGCAGCGCTTCGCCCCGGACCGGACCCAGCGGCGGGTGGCCCGCCAGCACGAAAACCTGGTGGCCCGGGAAGTGCCCCTGGAATTCGCCGCCAGCCACTACGAGCTGTACCAGCGCTACCAGGCCAACCGCCACGCCGGCGGCGGCATGGACCAAGACAGCCACGAGCAGTACGCCCACTTCCTGCTGCAAAGCCGGGTGGACACCCGGCTGGTGGAGTTCCTCGAACCCGGCAGCGGCGCCGTGCGCATGGTCAGCGTCATCGACGTGCTCACCGACGGCCTCTCCTCCGTCTACACCTTCTACGACCCGGACGTGCCCGGCGCCAGCTACGGCACCTACAACATCCTGTGGCAGATCCAGCAGTGCCGGGAACTGGACCTGCCCCATCTGTACCTGGGCTACTGGATCGGCGCCAGCCGCAAGATGGCCTACAAGATCCGCTTCAAGCCCCTGGAAGGGCTGGTGGACGGGGAATGGCAGGAGCTGGAGGCGCTCGCCGCCGCCCAGACTGAGCCAGCCCCCCAGCCCTGATCCTTCAGGCAGGCCCCAGCACTGGCACCTCCTGCTGCAATTCCCGGCGCCGCCGCCCCCGGCGCTTCTTCCACCAGATATAGACCCCGGTCGCCGACAGCACGGCCACCGCCAGGCCCATCAGGGAAATGAGGATGCGCCCGGGTAGGCCCAGGATGCGGCCGGAGTGGACGGGGAACTGGAGTTGCACGAAGACGTCCGCCGCCGTGCCCTGCCAGGGCACCCGCTCACCCAGGATGCGGCCGTCCTGGCCGTCCAGGTAGAGGGATTTGACCTTCATGTTGCCGAAGTCGTCCCCGGGCTCGTTGAACTGGACGCCGTAGATGCCGTATTGCAGGGTATAGAAGAGGCTGCCGGCAGGCTCCGTCCAGCCCCGGGCCCGGGCCGCCGCCTCGGCCGCGGCGATCGCTTCGGCGTAGCTGAGGCGGGGGGCGATGGGCTGCTCCAGGGGACGCATGGGACGCTGGGTGAAGGGGTCCGGCGTCAGGGTGGAGACGGCGGCCAGCACCGGGCGGAACACTTCCTGGTAGAGGTTGAGGGAGACGGAGGACAGGGCCAGGAGGAACAGCAGGCTCCAGGTCCACAGGCTGCCGGCCCGGTGCAGGTCGAAGTTGAACTTGCAGGCGCCGGCGCCGCGGCGGATTTTCCAGGAGGTGCTCCAGCGTGCCCACCAGGAGCGGCGTTCGGCCTGCCCTGCCCCGACAGGCGCATCCAGCCTGCCTTTGCGGCGACCTGCCGGCAGGGTCAGCACCACGGCGACGAAACAGTCCAGCAGCCAGAGCAGGGCGACGCCTCCCATGAACCAGTAGCCCCAGCGGTTTTTGCCGCCGAAGTCGGGGATGTGCAGGCTGTAGTGCAGCTTGTAGAGAAAGGGCAGCAGGTTTTCCCGGGACAGGGAAAGGCCGCCCCACTCCCGCCGCCCCCGGATTTCGCCGCTCACCGGGTCGGCAAAGACCTGGTTGTAGCCCGGCGCGAAAAGCTTGCCGGTGGCCGGATCGAGCCGGGGCCGCACGCCCAGTTGCAGGTTGTGCCCCGGCTCCAACTGCAGAGGCAGGAAGGTGACCTGGATGCGCGGGTCCGCCGCCTCCACCCGCCGCACCACTTCCAGGGGCGGCAGGGGCTGCCCCGGGGTGACGGCCTCGAACAGGTGGTCGTTGAGCCATTCATCCAGTTCGTGGTCCCAGGAGATGACGGCCCCGGTGAGGCCGGCCACGACCAGGAACAGGGCCATGGCCAGGCCGACCCAGCGGTGCAGCAGGGAACAGAAACGCCGCATGGAAAGCCCTTAGAAATCCACCGTGGCGGAGAGGGTCAGGGTGCGGGGGGCGCCCAGGGTCAGGTAGCCGCCGGTGGCGGAAGCCCAGTAGTTCTTGTCCGCCAGGTTCTCGATGTTGGCCCGCAGCACCACGGCCTGGCTGCCGGCCTGGAAGCCGTAGCGCACACCGGCGTCGAAGCGGGTCCAGGCCGGCACTTCCTGGGTGTTGGCCGTATCCAGGTACTGCTTGCCGGTATGCACCATGCGCCCCACCACCGCCAGGCCGGGCACGCCGGGCACGTCGTACTCGCCGCTCAGGTTGGCCAGGAACCTGGCCACGCCGATGGCCTGCTTGCCCACGTTGGCGGCGCTGGCAGCCTGCTCCAGCTTGGCGTCCATGACCGTGATGCCGCCGATGAGACGCAGGTTGCGGCTGGCTTCGCCGAAGAGGCTCAGTTCCAGGCCCCGGTTCACCTGCTCGCCGCTGACTTCATAGACGTTGGTGCCCGGATTGGTGGCGGCGCTCAGCTGGTTCACCTCGAACAGGGCGGCGCTGGCGGCGATACGGCCGAAGTCGGCCTTGGCCCCCACTTCCTTCTGCTTCGAGCGGAAAGGCGCCAGGGCCTGGCCCTGGTTGGCGGTGCCGGTGGGAGCGACGCCGCCTTGCAGCAGGCCTTCGATGTAGTTGGCGTAGAGGGAGAGATTGTCGGCCGCCTTCACCACCAGGCCGGCGGAGGGGGTGGTGACGGAAACGTCGTACACCGAACTCTGCACCCCACTGCCGTAGGCATAGTTGCCCACCAGGGCCTTCTGCTGGCGGGCGCCCAGGGTCAGCAGCACCTTGTCCTGCAGGAAGCCCAGGGTGTCGGCCACGGCGATGCTGGAGAGGCGGGTGTCGGCGGTGCGCTGAGGATTGTTGAGATCGCCACCGAAGAAGACCAGGCCGGGCTTGGCCAGGTCCGCCGGGTTGTAGATGTTGGTGTTCTGGGCCGGCCAGGACATGGCCCAGGCATTGCGCCCCACCAGATTGGTGCGGCTGGCGGAAAGGCTGACCCGGTGGCTGACGCCGCCGGTGGAGAACTTGCCGCGCAGGCCGGCCTCGCCGGTGGACACGTCTTCCTCGTGGGGCACTTCGAAGCGGGAAAGGGTGGCGTTGCCGTTGCTGCTGTTCACCGTCGGCGTGGCGTAGATGCCCAGTTCCTTGTTGTAGCGCACGCCGTAGGCGGCGTAGGCGGTCCAGTCCTGGTTCAGGTCGTACTCACCGCGCACGGCGGCGAAGGTGTCCTCGGTGTCGGAATAGCTCCAGGACGGCGCGAAGTTGCGGCTGGCATCCGGGGCCGTGGGTACGGCCACACCGGCAGCCACCTGCACATTGGGCCGGCCCTGGCGGATCTTGCTCTTCTGGTAGCCGAAATCGGCGGAGAGGCGCAGCTTGTCGCCGCGAAAATCCAGGCCCACGGCCAGCATGTCCAGGCTGCGCTTTTCCCGGTCGATGGAGCCCTCGCCGTCCCGGCTCAGGGCATTGACCCGCACGCCCACGGACTGGTCCGGACCGAAGCGGCGGCCGATATCCACATGGCCGCCGAAGAGGGAATCGCCGTGTAGGGTGCCGGTCACCTGGGTCACCGGCAGCTCGCCGGCCCGCTTGGGCACCAGGTTGATGCTGCCGCCCATGCCGGAGTTGCCGGAGGCCATGCCGTTGAGGAAGGCGTTGGCGCCGCGGAACACCTCCACCCGTTCCAGCATTTCCACCGCCACGTACTGCCGCGGCAGCAGGCCGTAGAGGCCGTTGAAGCCCAGGTCGTCGGCGTAGAGGGGCAGGCCGCGCACCGTATAGGCCTCGGCATAGTTGCCGTAGCCGCGATAGACCCGCACCGCAGGATCGTTGGCCACCACGTCGGCCACGCTCTTGGCGGCCTGGTCCTGCATCAACTGGGAGGTGTAGGCGGCGGTGGCGAAGGGGGTGTCCATCATGTCCAGGTCCCCCAGCAGGCCGACCCGGCTGCCCCGGGCCATCTGGCCGCCGGCATAAGGCTTGGGCTGCTGGCCGGGCTGGCCGGCGCTGTTGGCGGTGACGGCCACCGTGGCCAGGGCCGCCTCCTTGCCGCTGCCGGCGGGCAGGCGGCGCAGGGTATAGCCGCCGCTGTTCTGGGGCACCGCTTCCAGGCCGCTGCCGGCCAGGATGCGCTCCAGCCCCTGGGCGACACCGTAGCTGCCCTGAAGACCGCTGCTCTGCTTGCCTTCGGTGAGGGCGGCATCAACGGATAGAAGCACCCCGGCCTCGGCGGCGAACTGGCTGAGGACCCGGCTCAAGGTGCCAGCCGCAATGCTGTAGCTGCGCGCCGCCGCCTGGGCCTGGGCCGCCGGCATCAGGGCGGGCGTCAGCATGGGGGCGGCGACGAAGGCCAGTTGCAGGGCCAGCACCAGGGGCCGGCGGGAAGGCAGGGCGAAGGACATGGGAAAACCTCTATCAATGCGTGGAAGATGTGCGCCGCAGGGGGCTCATCTGCATTGCCGAGGAGGAAACGAAAAAGGGAACCGGAGCGGCAACAAATATTCAGGGGCGCCGCCGGACCTGCTTCAAATCCGGTCCAGGCCGGGCCCGGCGCCGTGACAGAACCTCAGCGGGGCTCCACGCTGACCCACCAAGGCAGGGTGCGGCGCACCCGCAGGGGCAGGCTTTCCTCCAGGCTGGCCAGGATGCGGTCCGTATCTCCCAGGGGGAAGGCGCCCACCAGGCGCAGCTCGGCCACCGCCGGGTCCCAGCCCAGGTGGCCGCTGCGGTAGCGGGACAGTTCGGCGAGGAAGTCGCCCAGGCGCATGTCATCGGCCACCAGCATGCCCCGGCTCCAGGCCTGGCGCGCCGCCTGGGCCGGTACCGGGGTGGCGACGCCATTCCGGTCGTAGCGCACTTCCTGGCCGGCGGCGATCACCTGCCGGGTCCCGGGCTGGTCATGGGGCGTGATTTCCACCGCCCCGGCGAACACCGCCAGGGATTCGCCGGCACCGGCGTCTTCGTCCCGGCGCACCAGAAAGCGGGTACCCAGGGGCCGCAGCAGGCCTTCCGGCGTGGCCAGGCGCAGGGGCCGGAGCGCCGCTTCGTCGTCCACGCCCGGCTCGCCCTTGCCCGTTTCCACCAGCACCTCACCGCGCAGCAGGCCCAGGCGGCGCTCGCCGGTCTGGAAGCGCACGCTGATGGCGCTGTCGGTGTTGAGCCAGACCCGGGTGCCGTCGGCCAGCTGCACTTCCCGGGTTTCGCCCCGGGCCGTCTCGAAATCCGCTGCTTCGCCGGGCCACAGTCCCAGGCGCTGGCCGCCCCAGGCCATGCCGCCGACGGCAGCGAACAGCACCAGGGCCTTCATGGCCTGGCGCCGCTGCATGCGGCGCTGGCGACTGCCCGCCTCCACCGCCAGCCGGGCCGCTTCGCCGGACTGGCCGGCCCGGGGCAGGCTGGCAAAGCTGCGGCTTACCGCCTCCACCTGCTGCCAGGCCCGGCGATGTTCCTCCCGGGCTTCGAGCCAGGCCTGCCAGCGCTGCCGTTCGGCGGCGCTGACGCCCGGGTCGTGGAGCACGGCAAACCATTCAGCCGCCGCCTGCAGCACCTGGTAGTCGGTGGCCTGGATGCCGGCCCGGGCGCTCAAGCGGCGCCTCCGGCCAACAGGCAGTGGAGCATGGCCCGGGCCATGTACTTCTTCACCATGCGCTCGGAAACGCCCAGGCGCTCGCCGATCTCCTGGTAGCCCAGGCCATCGAGCTGGGCCAGGAGGAAGGCCTGGCGCACCTTCTCCGGCAGGGCCGCGAGCAGGGCCTCGATTTCCAGCAGTGCCTCCAGCACCAGGGCCCGCTCCTCCGGCGACGGAGCCAGGGCCTCGGGCTGCCAGGCCAGGGCTTCCAGGTAGGCCCGCTCGATTTCCAGGCGCCGCCAATGGTCCACCACCAGGCCGTGGGCCACCGTGGTCAGGTAGGCCCGGGGTTCCCGCAGCCCCTCCAGGTTTTCCCGCCGCAGGATGCGGCAGAAGGTGTCCTGGGCCAGATCAGCGGCACTCTCGGCGCAACCCAGCTTGTGCCGCAGCCAGGAACGCAGCCACCCGCCGTGCTCCCGGTAGAGGGTGGCCACGGCCAGATCGGATTGGGAAAGGACGGCGCTCATGGCAAAGGAAAGAAACGAATAAGAATTATTCTTATTGTAGAACGGAAAAACCTGCACGAAAAGCCGTATCCACCCCATCCCAGCCGAGCCGCAGGCGCTTTATTCAGGCAGCATGGACGCCGTCTCCGCCCTTCCGTCCTGAACACCGCGCCAATTGGGCCGACGCAGCCCCATCTATGCCGTACGGATAGCGTTTTACGATACGCAATTCAATCTCGCAGATAGGAATGCTTCTCGGGGTGTGGTAAAACTGCGCCCTTACCTTTAGTCATATGCCGCAAGACCGGTCCATGGTGCATTGCGGTAAAATCGCGCCCATGCTCTATTCACTCGCCCGCAAAATCTTCTTCTCCCTGGATGCGGAGAAGGCCCACGGCATCGGCCTCAACGGCCTGGCCGCCCTCCACGCTGCCGGTCTGTCCTGCCTCATGGGCAAAAAGGCGCCGGAATGCCCAGTGGAGGTCATGGGCCTCCGTTTCCCCAACCCGGTGGGCCTGGCCGCCGGCCTGGACAAGAACGGCGAATGCATCGACGGCATGGCCGCCATGGGTTTCGGCTTCCTCGAAGTGGGCACCGTCACGCCCCGGCCCCAGCCGGGCAACCCCAAGCCCCGCCTGTTCCGTATCGAGGAGAAGCAGGCCATCATCAACCGCATGGGCTTCAACAACGAGGGGGTGGACCACCTGCTGCAGAACGTGGCCCTGGCCCAGTTCCCCAAGTGCGGCGGCATCCTCGGCATCAACATCGGCAAGAACTTCGACACCCCCATCGAGAAGGCCGCCGACGACTACCTGATCTGCCTGGAGAAGGTGTATGCCGCCGCCAGCTACGTCACGGTCAATATCTCCAGCCCCAACACCAAGAACCTGCGCGACCTGCAGCGGGATGACGCCCTGGACGACCTGCTGCGCCAGCTGAAGGCGGCCCAGGCCCGCCTGGCGGAAAAGCACGGCAAGCACACCCCCCTGGCCCTGAAGATCGCCCCGGACCTGGACGACGCCCAGATCCAGGCCATCGCCGACCTGCTGCGCCAGCACCGCATGGACGGGGTCATCGCCACCAACACCACCCTCTCCCGCAACGGCGTCGAAGGCTGCCGCTACGGCAACGAGGCCGGCGGTCTCTCCGGCGCCCCGGTGCGGGACCTGTCCACCCAGGTGATCCGCAAGCTGGCCACCGCCCTCCAGGGCGAGGTGCCCATCATCGGCGTCGGCGGCATCCTTTCCGGTGCCGATGCGGCGGAAAAAATCGAGGCCGGCGCCAAGCTGGTGCAGATCTATTCCGGCTTCATCTACCGGGGGCCGGACCTGGTCCGGGAGGCAGCGGAAACCCTCTGCCGGATGGGCCGCTGAGCCCTCCGGGGCGGCCCGGCGGGCAATGCCCCCAGGGCCGCCAAGGTTGCCCCTTACGTTGTTCGGCGGGATAATGCACCGCCCCTGAAAATCCGACCATGATCAGCCACTATCTCTTCATCGTCATCGGCGCCGTGTTGGTGAACAACGTGGTGCTGGTGAAAATCCTCGGCCTCTGCCCCTTCATGGGCGTTTCCAAGAAACTGGAAACCGCCTTCGGCATGGGGGCCGCCACCACTTTCGTGCTGACCGTGGCCACCGGGGCCAGCTACATCATCGACCATTACCTCCTGATGCCTTTCGGCCTGGAGTATCTGCGCACCCTCTCCTTCATCGTCACCATCGCCGCCATCGTGCAGCTGACCGAAATGGTGATCCAGAAGACCAGCCCGGTGCTGCACCAGGTGCTGGGCATCTACCTGCCCCTGATCACCACCAACTGCGCCGTGCTCGGCGTGCCCCTGCTCAACGTGGCCAACCACTACGATTTCGTCGAGTCCCTGCTCTTCGGCATGGGCTCCGCCGTCGGCTTCTCCCTGGTGCTGGTGCTCTTCGCCGGCATCCGGGAGCGCATCGAGGGGGCCGACGTGCCGATTCACTTCCGCGGCGTCGCCATCGCCATGGTCACCGCCGGCCTCATGAGCCTGGCCTTCATGGGCTTCTCCGGCCTGGACAAGTACCAATAATGCTCATCGCCATCGCCATCATGGCCCTGGGGGCCGTCGTCCTGGGCGCCGCCCTGGGCTTTGCCTCGGTCAAGTTCAAGGTGGACGGCGATCCCCTGGTGGACAAGATCGAGGCCATCCTGCCCCAGACCCAGTGCGGCCAGTGCGGCTACCCGGGCTGCAAGCCCTACGCCGAAGCCATCGCCAAGGGCGAGGCCGACATCAATCTGTGCCCCCCCGGCGGTGCCGAGGGGGTGGGCAAGCTGGCCGACCTGCTGGGCCGGGAAGCCAAGCCCCTGGACGGGGTGGAGAAGCCGCCCCAGGTGGCCCTCATCGACGAGAACACCTGCATCGGCTGCACCCTGTGCATCCAGGCCTGCCCGGTGGATGCCATCGTCGGCGCCGCCAAGCAGATGCACACCATCGTCGAATCCCTGTGCACCGGCTGCGAGCTGTGCCTGCCGCCCTGCCCGGTGGAATGCATCACCATGGAGCCGATCCAGGAAACGGTGGATACGTGGAAGTGGAAATACCCGGTCGTCGAATTGAAGAGGGTCGCCTAAGCCATGGGCCTGATGCAGCTGTTCAAGTTCAAGGGAGGCGTCAAGCCGGCCACCAACAAGGCCCAGTCCGTCACCCTGCCCATCGCCAAGGCGCCCGTGCCCTCCGTGGTGGCCGTGCCCCTGCACCAGAGCATCGGCGGCACGCCCCGGCCCCTGGTGCAGGTGGGCGACAAGGTGCTGAAGGGCCAGATGATCGGCGAGGCCGACGGCTGGATCTCCGCCGCCGTGCACGCCCCCACCTCCGGCACCGTGCGGGAAGTGGGCATGTACGCCGCCGCCCACCCCTCCGGCCTGCTCACCGACTGCGTCGTCATCGAGCCGGACGGCGAGGACCGCTGGATCGAACGGCAGAGCGTCGACTACAAAACCCTGACCCCGGAACAGGTGCGCGAACTGCTGCGTGACATGGGCGTGGTGGGTCTGGGCGGGGCCGTGTTCCCCTCCCACGCCAAAACCCAGGCTTCCCGCAGCGTGCCCATGGAAGAGCTGGTGATCAACGGCGCCGAATGCGAGCCCTACATCACCTGCGACGACCTGCTGATGCGGGATCGGGCGGCCGAGGTGGTCAAGGGCATCGCCATCTTCCGCGACCTGCTGCAGCCGAAGAAGGTCCTCATCGGCATCGAGGACAACAAGCCGGAAGCCGCCGCCGCCATGGCCCTGGCCGTGCAGGCCGCGGGCGAGGACTTCCAGGTCGTCAGCGTGCCCACCCTGTACCCGGCCGGCGGCGCCAAGCAGCTGATCCGTGTCCTCACCGGCAAGGAAGTGCCCGCCAACAAGCGCTCCACCGACATGGGCGTGCAGTGCTTCAACGTGGCCACCGCCTACACTGCCTGGCGCGCCCTGGGCCACGGCGAGCCGGTCATCTCCCGCCTGGTGACCCTCACCGGCAACGTGGCCGAGCCGCGCAACTACGAGGTGCTGATCGGCACCCCCATGGACGAACTGCTGGCCATCGCCGGCCCCAAGGCGGACACCGACGGCATCATCATGGGCGGCCCCATGATGGGCTTCCTGGTGCCCGAGGCCAAGGCGCCGGTGGTCAAGGCCACCAACTGCCTGATCGCCCATTCGCCGGCCCTGTTCCCGCCCAAGGCGCCGGAGATGCCCTGCATCCGCTGCGGCTCCTGCGCCCAGGTCTGCCCCCACGAACTGCAGCCCTTCGAGATGTACTGGTTCGCCCGCGCCAAGAATTTCGGCAAGACCCAGGAGTACAACATCTTCGACTGCATCGAGTGCGGCTGCTGCTCCTTCGTCTGCCCTTCCCGCATTCCCCTGGTGCAGTACTTCCGTTTCGCCAAGAGCGAGATCTGGGCCCGGGAACGGGACAAAAAGGCGGCCGACGGCGCCAAGACCCGTTTCGAATTCAAGCAGCTCCGGGACGAGCGGGAAAAGCAGGAAAAGGCCGAGAAGCTGGCCAAGGCCGCCGCTGCCCAGGCCGCCAAGAAGGCCGCCGAAGCCGCCGCTGCCGCTGCTGCCGAAGGCGGCGCCCCGGCCGAAGCCGCTGCGGCGCCGGCCGCCCAGAGTCCGGAAGAGGCCGCCGCTGCCGCCAAGAAGGCCGCCATCGCCGCCGCCATGGAACGGGCCAAGGCCCAGCGCGCCCAGGCCCAGCCCCAGAATACGGACGACCTGGCCCCCGCCCAGCAGCAGGAAGTGGCCGACATCGAGGCCCGCCGCGCCCGCCTGCGGGACATCGCCAAGACCGAACTGGCCCACCCCGAAGCCCATCCCGCCGAGGCCGCCCCGGCCGCTCCGGCGGACGACGGCCAAACCCCCAAGAACTGACGCCCCGGTCATGGAATTCTCCACCTCCCCCTACCTGCTCAAGGACACCTCGGTGCGCCGGGTAATGACCCAGGTGCTGCTGGCCCTGGTGCCGGGCATCGTCGCCTACGCCCTGCTCATCGGCCCGGGCATCCTGGCCCAGATCGCCATCGCCACCCTCACCGCCCTGGCCGCCGAGGCCGCCATGCTGCGCCTGCGGGACAAGCCCCTGGCCCTCTTCCTCGGCGACGGCTCGGCCGTGGTCACGGCCTGGCTGGTGGCCCTCACCTTCCCGCCGGTGGCGCCCTGGTGGCTCACCGTGGTCGGCGTGCTGTTCGCCATCGTCGTCGCCAAGCACCTCTACGGCGGCCTCGGGCAGAACCCCTTCAACCCGGCCATGATCGCCTTCGCCGTGTGCATCGTCTCCTTCCCGGCCCTCATGTCCCAGTGGCCCGGCCCCGGCTCCCACCTGGCGCCGGCCCAGCAGCTGGACTGGATCTTCGGCCTGGCACCGCGCCTGGACGGCATGACCAGCGCCACCCCGCTGGATGCGTTGAAGACCGCCCTGCGCGCCGACGAGGGCCACAGCGGCCCCCTGCCCTTCCTGGCCGGCAACGCCCAGGCGGTGATCGCCCTCTGCTATCTGGCCGGCGGCCTCTTCCTGGTCTGGCGCAAGGTCATCACCTGGCACATCCCCACCGCCTTCCTCGGCGCCATGGGCCTCCTCGCCGGCCTGCTGTGGCTGTGGCAGCCCGCCGGCTTCGCCAATCCCGTGTTCCACCTGCTGGGGGGCGGCGCCATGCTGGGCGCCTTCTTCATTGCCACCGACCCGGTGTCCGGCGCCACCACGCCCCGGGGCAAGCTCATCTTCGCCGCCGGCGTCGGCCTGCTGGCCTACATCATCCGCGTCTTCGGCGGCTATCCGGACGGCATCGCCTTCGCCGTGCTGATCATGAACATCTGCGTGCCCCTGATCGACATGTACACCCAGCCGAAGGTCTTCGGCATGAAGGACCAATGACATGGTGACGGTAAAGGAACCCACGGCCGGCACCATGGCGGCGCGCACCGCCGTCATCCTGTTCGTCTTCGTCATCGTCTTCACCGGCCTCCTGGCGGGCGCCTACCAGTGGACCCTGCCGGCCATCCAGGCCTCGGCCACGGAAGAGAAGATGAAGCTGGTGAACGAAGTGCTGCCCACCGCCAGCTACGACAACGACCTGCTGCACGACACCCTGGCCCTGGCCCCCACCCCGGAACTGGGGCTGGAAGAGCCTTCCACCGTCTTCCGCGCCCGCATGGGCGGCGCTCCGGCGGCCCTGGTGCTGGAAGCCGTGGCGCCGGACGGCTATGCCGGCAAGATCCGCCTGATCCTGGCGGTGCAGGCCGACGGCCGGGTGGCCGGCGTGCGCGTCACCCAGCACAAGGAAACCCCGGGCCTGGGCGACTACGTGGAACCGAAGAAGGACAGGAACAAGGAACGGCCCTGGATCACCCAGTTCAACGGCCTCTCCCTCGCCACCCTGGCGGAGAAGGAGTGGAAGGTGAAGAAGGACGGCGGCCATTTCGATTCCAACGCCGGCGCCACCGTAACGCCCCGGGCCGTGGTCAAGGCGGTGAAGAAAGCCGTCGCCTACGTGGACGCCCACCGGGACGAACTGTTCGCCGCGGCCGACAAGAACGCAGCGGACCGGAAATAAGCGAGGCCGACCATGATCACCCGCGAGGAATTCAAGCAGATCGCCGGCAACGGCATCTGGAAGCAGAACACCAGCCTGGTGCAGATCCTGGGCCTGTGCCCCCTGCTGGCCGTGACCACCAACCTGGTGAACGGCGTCATGCTGTCCCTGGCCACCATCATCGTCATGGCCCTCTCCGGCGTGGCCATCGCCAGCCTGCGCAATTTCATCCCCCACGAAATCCGCATCCCGGTCTTCATCCTGGTCGTCGCCGCCCTGGTGACAGTGGTGGACCTGCTCTTCAACGCCAACCTGCACGAGCTGTACCTGGTACTGGGCATTTTCATTCCCCTCATCGTCACCAACTGCATCGTGCTGGCCCGGGTGGAAGCCTACGCCGCCAAGAACCCGCCCCTGCAGGCCACCGCCGACGGCGTCTTCATGGGCGTCGGCATGCTGTGGACCCTGGGCCTCCTCGGCGGCCTGCGGGAGCTGATCGGCGCCGGCACCCTGTTCTCCGGCATCGACATGGTCTTCCCCGGCCTGCAGCCCCTGCAGCTGCTGCCCAAGGACTACCCGGGCCTGCTGCTGGCCATCCTGCCCCCCGGCGCCTTCATCCTGCTGGGCTGCCTGATCGCCTGGAAGAACTGGATCGAAGCCCGGGCCGCCGCCCGCCAGCAGAAGGCTCCGCCGGCGCCGGTGGCCGAAGCCGGCTGCCATTGAAAACCCCTTGCCACAGAGGGCACAGAGAACACAGAGAAGTACATGCCATGCCGGAAAGGCAATAGGGACGCCACTCTCCGGTAAGGCATGACCGAGACTCCCGTCCTTACTGCCTCTCAGGCCAGATGTAAAATGCCCCCTGCCACCGGCCCCAATGCCGGAGCAACACTTACTCAGTCATCTCTGCGCCCCGAACCCCCAAAGGGGGTGAAGGAAGTCCCCTTGGGGGATGTCCTCTGTGGCTAAAACAAACCTCCAGCCAAGCCCAAGACCATGAATGCCGCCAAGCGGGCCCAGATTTTCGCCCGGCTCCAAGCCGCCAACCCGGCGCCCCGCACCGAGCTGGAATACGAGACCCCGTTCCAGCTGCTGATCGCCGTGCTGCTCTCGGCCCAGGCCACCGACGTGGGCGTGAACAAGGCCACGCGCAAGCTCTTCCCCGCTGCCCCGACGCCGGCCGCCATGCTGGCCCTGGGGGAGGAAGGGCTGATGGACTACATCAAGACCATCGGCCTTTTCCGCACCAAGGCCAAGAACACCATCGCCACCTGCCGCATCCTGCTGGAACAGCACGGCGGCGAGGTGCCGCGGGACCGGGAGGCCCTGGAGGCCCTGCCCGGGGTCGGCCGCAAGACCGCCAACGTGGTGCTCAACACCGCCTTCGGCGAACCCACCATCGCCGTGGACACCCACATCTTCCGCATCTGCAACCGCACCCGCCTGGCCCCGGGCAAGACGGTGCTGGCGGTGGAGGAAAAGCTGCTCAAGACCACGCCGCCGGAATACCGGCTGGACGCCCACCACTGGCTGATCCTGCACGGCCGCTACGTGTGCAAGGCGCGCAAGCCCGAATGCGAACGCTGCGTCATCGCCGATCTGTGCGAATATCCGGGCAAGACCTGTTCCGAACCCGCCCACCTGTAGCCCGCCCCGAGGCACTGCCATGACTGTCGCCACCGCCCTGGTTTCCGGCAACGATCCCCTGCCCCGCCTGGCGGAGGACGCGGTGCGCCAGGCCCTGGACAAGCTCCTTGCCGCCGGCGCCAGCCACGCCAACAGCGTGCTGCTCTACCTGACCCAGGACTTCTCCCGCCAGGTGCAGCCGGCCCTGCTCGCCGCCAGCCGCGCCGCCGCCTGCACCCAGGTGGCCGGCAGCGTGGCCGCCGGCCTGTTCACCGAGGAAGGCTGGGTGCTGGACCGGCCCGCCGCTGCGGCCATGGTTTTCGCCGGCCCCCTGTCCCTGGTGCCGGGCCGTCCCGGCGCCGCGCCCCTGCTCTCCCTCGCCTCCGCCTCCAGCCTGCCGCCGGAATGGGCGACCCCGGGCAGCCAGCGCTTCGGCGCCCTGCACCTGGACGCCCTGGCCAGCGAACCGGGGCCCGTGTGGCAGCAGGGCCGCCCCTGCGCCGACCACCGCCTGTCCCTGGCCATCGCCGGCAGCCAGGCCAGCGTGGCCCTCTCCTGCGGCCTGCGCCTGCTTACCGAGCCGGCGCCGGTGGTGGAGGTGCGGGGACACGACCTGCATACCCTGGGCCAGCAGACCGCCCTGGATTCCCTGCTGCGGGCCCTGCCCCTGGAACAGCGGGAGCGGCGCCTGCTGCACCACGTCACGGCCGTGGTGGCGGAACCGGGCCATGCCCTGGACCGTCCCGAGGGCACCTACTGCCGCCTGCTGCCGGTGATCGACACCGGCCCGGAAGGCGTCGTCACCCTGGCCGACAAGCTGGTGCCGGGCCAGTCCCTGGCCTGGGCGGTGCGCCAGCCCCTGGCGGCGGAACAGGAAATGCGCGACACCCTGGTGGCCCTGGGCGAAGAGCTGCCCCGGCCCAGCCTGGGCCTGATGTTCTCCTGCATCGGCCGCGGCCCCTATTTCTACGGCGGCGAGGACCGGGACCTGCTGGTCTTCACCGAACGCTTCCCCGGCGTGCCCCTGCTGGGCCTCTACGGCAGCGGCCAGATCGCCCCCAGCAACGGCGGACGGCTGCTGCACAACAGCGTCGTCACCGCCCTCTTTTCCGAGATTTAAGCCATGTTCAATCCCAGCCGCGACCAGGTGCGCCGCTTCTTCTGCGACGCCTGGCAAAAAGACCGGCAAGGCCTGCCCCTGGTGGGCGCCGAAACCATCGCCGTGGACCTGATCCGTTTGCATCCCGAATACCACGCCCTGCTGGCCGACGTGGAGCGGGCCCTGAGCCAGGAATGGACGCCGGAGGAAGGGCAGATGAATCCCTTCCTGCACCTCTCCCTGCATCTGGCGGTGGAGGAGCAGATTTCCATCGACCATCCCCGGGGCATCCGGGAAGCCTTCCACGCCCTGGCCCGGCGCCTGGACGATCCCCACGCCGCCAAGCACCAGCTGCTCGAATGCCTGGGCGAAGCCGTCTGGCATGCCCAGCAGGCCGGCAACCAGCTGGACCCGGAAGCCTATCTGGAAGCCGTCAAGCGCGCCGGTCAGGGCTGACCCTGACACCTGACTGACAGAAACCACCCCCACCCCCTGGAAATCCGCGCCTGGCGCGGACTTTGGCGGGCACTTGTCATCTCCCCGGAGACAGGTGCAGTATGCGCACACATTAGCCAAAAGTAATAGACAAAAAACCTACACCTTGGGGGAAATCCATGTTTGCGAAACTCTCGCTCAAGACCAAGCTCGTCTTGCTGCTGGTCATGTCCGTCATCGGCATGGTCCTGCTCACCGGCCTCAGCGCCTGGGGGGTGAAACGGGACCTGACCGATGGCCGCAAGGCGGTGGTCAAGGCCGCCGTCGAATCGGCCTAGAGCATCGCCGCCAACTACCAGGCTCTCGAAGCCGCCGGCAAAATGAGCCGGGAAGAGGCCCAGAAGGCGGCCCGGGAAGCCATGCGCCATGGCCGCTACGGCGGCGCCGACGGCAAGTCCGAATACTTCTACGTCTACAGGAGCGACGGCGTCACCGTCATGCACACCACCAAGCCGGAATGGGAAGGCATCAGCAAGGTGGAAGAGGTGAAGGATGTGCTCGGCCGCTATACCCTGAAAAACATCCTGGCCGCCTCCAAGGCCGCCCCCGAGGGCGCCTTCGTCGAAACCCTGTTCCCGCGCCCGGGCCAGCCGGCGGACAAGGCGGTGGAAAAGCTGCAGTACCTGAAGCTGTTCGCCCCCTGGGAATGGGTCATCGGCAGCGGCATCTACATGGACGACGTGAGCGCCGAAGTGCGGGAGCGGGCCCTTTCCGATACCTTCATCGCCGCCATCATCCTCATCGCCGTGGCGGTGGCCACCTTCCTGGTGGGCGGCAGCATCCGCCAGCAGGTGGGAGGCGAACCCGCCGACGTCATCAAACTGATGAGCCAGGCCGCCGCCGGCAACCTAGCGGTGGAGGTGGGCGATGCGCCCAAGGGCTCCATGCTCGCCTCCTTCGGCCAGATGGTGAGCGAACTGCGCCAGGTGATCCGGGAAATCGGCAACAGCGCCACCGCCCTCTCCAACAACGCCGAGCGCATCAACACCGCCTCCCAGGAAGTTTCCACCGCCTCCCAGCACCAGGCCGACGCCACCTCCTCCATGGCCGCCGCCATCGAGGAACTGACGGTGAGCATCAACCACATTTCCGACAGTTCCCGGGATACGGAGGCCGACTCCCACAATTCCGCCAGTCTGGCGGCCGACGGCGAAACCCGGGTCACCACCGCCTCCAGCGCCATCAAGAACCTGGCCGGCTCGGTCACCGGCGCCTCGGAAAAGATTCGCCACCTGGAAGGCCGCATCAAGGAAATCTCCGGCATCGCCGGCGTCATCAAGGAGATCGCCGCCCAGACCAACCTGCTGGCCCTCAACGCCGCCATCGAGGCGGCCCGGGCCGGGGAACAGGGCCGGGGCTTCGCCGTGGTGGCCGACGAGGTGCGCAAGCTGGCCGAACGCACCGCCTCCGCCACGGTGGAAATCGAGGACATGATCGTCAGCATCCAGACCGAAACCGACGAGACGGTGCAGGTCATGGATGCGGCCCTGCCCCAGGTGGAAGAAGGCGTCACCCTGGCCGAATCCGCCGCCGACGCCCTGCGGCAGATCCGCGAGGGTTCGGAAACCACCCTGCACCGCATCCAGGAAGTGGCCGAAGCCACCCGGGAACAGAGCACCGCCAGCACCAGCATCGCCCAGCGGGTGGAGCAGATCGCCCAGATGGTGGAAGAGACCTCCGCCGCCATGCGCAACACCGCCGAGACCGCCGAGGCCCTGGACAACATCGCCCGGGAGCTGAACACCATGGTGGGCCGCTTCACCACCTGATGCCGGCCCGGCACCAATGACAAGGGGCGCCCGCGGGCGCCCCCTTTTTTTTTTGCCGCTGCCGGCGCCGGCCGGATCAGCGGTACAGGCGGAAGCTGGCCAGGATGGCGCGCAGGTCCTCGGCCGTGGACACCAGGGCCTCGGTGGCCCGCTGGGCCTCCTGGGCGGTGGCGGTGTTCTGCTCGATGAGCACGGAAATGTGCTCCATGCTGCCATTCACCTCCTGGCTGGCGATGCTCTGCTGCTGGGAGGCTTCGGAAATCTGCCGGGCCATGGCGCTGACCTGCTGGGAAGCGGCGGTAATGCCCTCCAGCCCGGCCACGCTCTCCCGCATCATGCCGATGCCCTCCTCCACCTCCCGCACCGCCTGCTCCATGCGGTTCACCGCCTCGTGGGTGGCGCCCTGGATGGCGCCGATATTGCCGGTGATGTCGGCGGTGCTGGTGGTGGTGCGCTCGGCCAGCTTGCGCACCTCGTCGGCCACCACGGCAAAGCCGCGCCCCGCCTCGCCGGCCCGGGCCGCCTCGATGGCGGCGTTGAGGGCCAGTAGGTTGGTCTGGTCGGCGATCTCCTTGATCACCTGGGTGATCTGGCCGATCTGGTCGATGGCCGTGTTCAGCTCGTGCAGGGTGGCCGAAGAGCCGGTCACCGCTTCCACCACCCGGTTGGTGACGGCCATGCTGCGGCCGATCTGGGTGTTGCTTTCCTCCACCAGCCGTTCCGAGTTCTGGGCCGCGCTGGCAGTCTCCCCGGCGTGGCCGGCCACTTCCTGCACCGACTGGGAGAATTCCTCCGTGGCGGCGGCAATGCTCTGCACGTCGTCCAGCTGCTGCTGGGACTTGGCCGCCACCAGGGCCACCTCGGATTCCAGCTGGCTACAGCGCTGGTCCATCTGGCGGGAGGCTTCCTGGATCTGGTCCAGCATGGCCTTCAGGGTGGCCTGCATGGTGGCCAGCTGGCACAGCAGCTGGCCGGCCTCGTCGCGCCGGCTGATGTCGATATCGCTGGTGAGGTCGCCCTCGGCGATGAGCTTGAAGGTGTCGATGGCCTGGCGCATGGGATTGACGATGGCCCGCACCAGCAGCCAGCCACCCACCACCGCCAGGGCCAGGGCCGCCAGGGTGGCCAGGGCCATGGCCCACAGGATGTTCTCGTAACGTGCCTGGGCCCGCTCGAAATCGGCCCGGGCCGAGGCCTTCAGCTCATCCACCAGGGCCTTGCCGGCCTGCTGCACCTGGCCGTAGATGGGGTTGATCTTGGTCAGCAGCAGCACCGAGGCCTGATGGAAATCCCCGGCCTTGAGGGCATCCCGGGCCGCATTGACGCCTTCGGCGGAAAATTTCTTGCGCGCCTCCCCCAGCTGCTCCACCAGCTGCCGCTCCTTCTCCGACAGGGGCAGCTTCTGCAGGGCTTCGAGCTGGGCGTTGATCTGCTGCCGGTTGGCCAGGGTCTTTTCCAGATGCACTTCCAGGCCGTGGTCGTGCAGCTTTGCCAGTTCGCTCTTGGGATCGTGCTGCAGGGCCAGCATGATCTGGGAGCGGTTTTCCCCCAGCAGGGCCAGCACCTCGTTCACCACCGTAGTCGGCTCCAGCTTGCGCTGGTACTGCTCCTGCAGGCTGGCGTTGCCTTCCTGCAGGCCGGAGAGGCCGATGCCGGTCACCACCGCAGTGATGGCGACGAAGGCCGCCATCATGGCCCCAAGGCGCCCCTTCACCGAGAGGCGGGACCAGAAGCCGGCAGCGGACTGGGGCAGGGAGGCGTTCTTGTTCTCCCGCAGGCGCTGGTAGAGGGCCTCGGCCGCCTGCACCTTGTCCCGGGCCGGCGGCGTACGCACCGACATGTAGCCTTCGGTATGGCCGTTTTTCACCACCGGCACGACGAAGGCCTCGACCCAGTAGAAGCCGCCGTCCTTGCTGCGATTCTTCACCAGGCCGCGCCAGGGATTGCCCGACTTCACCGTGCGCCACAGGTCGGCAAAGGCCTGGGGCGGCATGTCCGGATGGCGCACCAGATTGTGGCTGGCCCCGATCAGCTCGTCGCGGGAGAAACCGCTGATCTCGACAAAGGCGTCGTTGGCATGGGTGATGATGCCCTTGAGATCGGTTTTGGAGACCAGATACTGATTCGGGGGAAAGGGAATCTCTTGATTTGTAACCGGAAGATTGATTTTCATCGTTGCTGCCGCGAAAAAGGGGCTATGCCAGGAGACTAAGGAAAGACGCCATTCCCGGGAATGGCATGACTTTGGTAATAATTATTTTTGATCATAGCAAAACGGCAGAAATGGCAAGCGGTACAAATCAACAAAAGGTCATTTAGCGCTGTCGTTACAATGATGAAAAAAATAGCAGGACGCCGCCTCGCCGCCGTCGCGCCCCCAACCCCACCGGAGCATCCCCATGACCCCACGTTTCGACGGTTCCGAGCGTTACCTCGCCCCCCGGGAACTGACCCTGGCGGTGAACGCCGCCGTGACCCTGCAACGCCCCCTGCTGATCAAGGGCGAACCGGGCACCGGCAAGACCCTGCTGGCGGAGGAAGTGGCCCGGGCCCTGGGCCTGCCCTTGTTCCAGTGGCACATCAAATCCACCACCAAGGCCCAGCAGGGCCTCTACGAATACGATGCGGTGTCCCGCCTGCGCGACGGCCAGCTGGGGGACCCCAAGGTTTCCGACATCGCCAACTACATCGTCAAGGGCGTGCTGTGGCAGGCCTTCGAGAGCGAAACCCCGGCGGTGGTGCTGATCGACGAGATCGACAAGGCCGACATCGAATTCCCCAACGACCTGCTGCGGGAGCTGGACCGCATGGAGTTCCACGTCTATGAGACGCGGCAGACCGTGCGGGCCCGGCACCGGCCCCTCATCTTCATCACCTCCAACAACGAGAAGGAACTGCCCGACGCCTTCCTGCGCCGCTGCTTCTTTCACTACATCCGCTTCCCCGACCGGGAGACCATGGAGAAGATCGTTGCCGTGCACTACCCGGAACTGAAGCGGGAACTGCTGCAGGAGGCCCTGGAAGTGTTCTTCGGCCTGCGCGAGATGGCCGGGCTGAAGAAGAAGCCCTCCACCTCGGAACTGCTGGACTGGCTCAAGCTGCTGCTGGCCGAGGACATTCCGGCCGAGGCCCTGCGCAGCAAGGATGCCCGCACCAGCATTCCGCCCCTGCACGGTGCCCTGCTGAAGAACGAGCAGGATGTTCATCTCTTCGAAAAGCTCGTCTTCCTCGCCCGACAGGGACGCTGACCATGCCCCCCGGAGCCGCCCACCGCCGCCTGCTGGGCCATCTGCTGGCGGCCCTGTACCTGCTGCTGGCGGCAGGTGCGGCCGGTGCCCTGGAAAGCGTCACCCTGCAGCTCAAATGGCAGCACCAGTTCCAGTTCGCCGGCTATTACATGGCCCAGGCCAGGGGCTATTACCGGGAGGCGGGCCTGGAGGTGCGCATCGTCGAAGGCCGGGCCGACACCGACCCGGTGGCCGAGGTGCTGGCCGGCCGGGCCCAGTACGGCATCGGCGCCTCCGAACTGCTGCTGGAACGCAGCCGGGGCAAGCCGGTGGTGGCCCTGGCCGCCGTCTTCCAGCACTCGCCCCTGGTGCTGCTGGCCCGGGCCGGCGGCCCCATCCGCCGCCCGGCCGACCTGGAAGGGCGGCGCCTCATGCTGCTGCCGACGGAGGCCGAGCTGTTCGCCTTCCTGCGCCGGGAACAGGTCAAGGAGGAACGCCTGCAGCGCGTCCCCCACTCCTTCTCCGCCGCCGACCTCATGGCTGGCAGGGTGGATGCCGTTTCCGGCTATCTCACGGACGAGACCTACGAACTGGAAAAGGCCGGCTTCCCCTACCTTTCCTTCTCGCCCCGGGCCGCCAACATCGACTTCTACGGCGACACCCTGTTCACCGCCGAAGCCCACGCCGTCGCCCATCCGCAGCAGGTGGAGGCCTTCCGCCGCGCCAGCCTGCAGGGCTGGGCCGCGGCCCTGGCCGACCCGGACGCCGCCGCCCGGGAGATTCTGCAGCACTACTCCACCCGCCACAGCCTGGAACACCTCCTCTTCGAGGCGGAACGCATGCGCCCCCTGATCGAGCCGACCCTGGTGGAACTGGGTCACATGAGCCCGGCCCGCTGGCGCCGCATCGGCGACACCTATGCGGAACTGGGCATGATGCCCCGGGACTATGCGGTGGAAACCCTGCTGTACCGCCCGGCCGGCCCCCAGCCCCTGCCGCCGTGGGCCTGGGGCACCCTGCTCCTGGCCGCCCTGGCCCTGCTCGCCGCCCTCTACATCCACCGCCTCTACGGCCGGCTGCAGGGGCAGATGCGCCAGCGGGACAGCAGCGAACGCAACCTGCGGGCGAGCCGGGAACACCTGGCCCGCATCTTCGAGACGGCGCCCCTGGCGGCCATCGTCTACGACCAGGAAGCGAGGGTCCTGGAATGGAACCACCGGGCTGAGGAAATCTTCGGCTGGCGCCGGGAGGAAATGCTGGGCCGCAGCTTCTTCGAGCACATGGTGCCCGAAGAGGCCCGGCAGCAGGTGCAGGGCATCGTGGACAGCATTTTCCGCGGGCCGGAAATCCAGTATTCCCTCAACCGCAACCTGACCCGGGACGGCCGCGCCATCCTCTGCGAATGGAGCAACGCCATCCTCCGCGACGAGGCCGGCGGGCCGCCCAGCGTCATTGCCCTGGCCGCCGACGTCACCGAGCGGGAGCGGGTCCGCGCCGCCCTGCAGGACAGCGAGCAGCGCTACCGCACCCTGCTGGAAACCGCCCCTTTCCCGGTGGTCATCACCCGGCTCCGGGACAGCCTGGTGACCTACATCAACCAGCGGGCCGCCACCTGCTTCCAGGTGCCCCAGGAGGATGCCGTGGGGCGCCATGCCCCGGACTACTGGGTGGATATGGGCCAGCGCCAGCGGCTGATCGAGGAACTGCGGCAGAAGCAGGTGGTGACCGACATGGAAGTACGCCTGCGGGATGCGGCCGGCCAGCCCTTCTGGGCCCTCCTCTCGGCCCGCATCCTGCTGGAGGAACAGGAACCCCTGGCCTTCGTCTCCTTCAACAACATCAACGAACGCAAGGCGGCGGAAGAGGCCCTGCAGGCCCTCAACGGCGAGCTGGCCTACCGCCTCCAGGAAATCAACCTGCTGCAGGCACGGCTGCAGGAGCAGGCCACCCGGGACGCCCTCACCGGCCTCTACAACCGCCGCTACCTGGACGAGACCCTGGAGCGGGAAGTGGCCCGGGCCCAGCGGGAAGGCTATCCCCTGGCCGTGGCCCTGCTCGACATCGACCACTTCAAGCAGCTCAACGACACCTACGGCCACCGGGCCGGCGACGAGATGCTGCGCCAGCTCGGCCACTTCCTCCAGGCCCGGGCCCGCAGCGGCGACGTACCCTGCCGCTACGGCGGCGAGGAGTTCCTGCTGGTGCTGCCCGGGGTGGACCTGGAGACGGCCCGCCAGCGTGCCGAGGAATGGCGTGCCGGCTTCGCCGGGCTGACGGTGAACTTCGGCAGCCTGGCCCTGCAGGCCACCCTCTCCGTCGGCGTCGCCTGCTACCCGGGCCACGGCAAGAGCGCCGACGCCCTGGTGGATGCGGCCGATGCCGCCCTCTACCGGGCCAAGGCCGGCGGCCGCAACCGGGTCGAAGTGGCCGGCGCGGTGGAGGAATAGGCCATGCTCGCCGGATTCCTCCTGCACCTGCGGGACGCCCGCCTGCCCGTCTCCACCACCGAATTCCTCACCCTCCTGGGGGCCCTGCAGGCCCGGGTGGTGGGCCCCAGCCTGGACGACTTCTACATCCTGGCCCGGGCCTGCCTGATCAAGGACGAAAGCCTCTACGACCGCTTCGACCAGGCCTTCGCCACCTACTTCCGGGAAGTGGAAACCCTGCCCGGCTTCGACGCCGGCGCCGTGCCCGAGGAATGGCTGCAACTGGCCGCCCGGCGCCATCTCAGCGCGGCGGACCGGCAGAAGCTGGAGGCCCTGGGCTGGGAGCGGCTGATGCAGCAGTTCCGGGAACGGCTGGCGGAGCAGAAGGAGCGCCATGCCGGCGGCAGCAAGTGGATCGGCACCGGCGGCAGTTCACCCTTCGGCCACGGCGGCTACCATCCGGAAGGCATCCGCATCGGCGGCGAGAGCGGCGGCAACCGCACCGCGGTGAAAGTGTGGGAGAAGCGGGAATTCCGCAACCTGGACGACTCGGTGGAACTGGGCACCCGCAACATCAAGGTGGCCCTGAAGCGTCTGCGCCGCTTCGCCCGCAGCGGCGCCGCCGAGGAGCTGGACCTGGAAGGCACCATCGCCGGCACCGCCCGCAACGCCGGCACCCTGGACCTGCAGCTGCGCCCGGAACGGCACAACGCGGTCAAGGTGCTGCTCTTCCTCGACGTGGGCGGTTCCATGGACGACCACATCAAGGTCTGCGAGGAGCTGTTCTCCGCCTGCCGCAGCGAGTTCAAGCACCTGGAGCACTTCTACTTCCACAACTGTGTCTATGAAAACCTGTGGCAGGACAACCGGCGCCGCTTCGACCAGCGCATTGCCACCAGCGACGTGCTGCACAAGTACGGCAGCGACTACAAGCTGATCTTCGTCGGTGACGCCACCATGAGCCCCTACGAAATCCTCTACCCTCAGGGCAGCGTCGAGCACTCCAACCCGGAGCCGGGGGCCGCCTGGATCCGCCGCCTCACCGAGGCCTTTCCCCACGCCGTCTGGCTCAACCCGGAACCCCAGCGGCGCTGGGAGCACACCCAGTCCATCCAGCTGCTGCAGGACCTGCTGGGCCGGCGCATGTATCCCCTGACCCTGGCCGGCCTGGGCGAGGCCATGAAGCAGCTCTCCCGCAGCGGCTGAGAGCACCGCCCCGGCCGGGACGCCGGCTTCTGTCACCATCCTGCAACAGGCGTCTCCTAGGCTTGGCTGCTTCATCCCCACCCATGGAAGAAGCATGAGCCCCAAGACGCCCCTCGCCCTGGCCTTTGCCGCCGCCCTGGCCCAGGTTCCCGCCCTGGCCGACCAGGCTTTCCCCGCCACCCTGGCGGGCCATGCCGTGCTGCCGGCCCGCACCTTCATCGCCCCGCCCAAGGATGCCCCGGCCAGCCTGGCCGTCTCCGGCAAATACACCGGGCCCGAATCCCGGCGCGTGGACACGCCCGCATCCCTGCCCGGCACCTCCTATCTCTCGGACAAGAACGCGCCCCGTCCCACCGGCGTCTCCCTGCCCTTCAAGGGCCAGCCGGTGCAGGGCTTCTCCGGCATCAAGCACGCCGGCCAGGGCCGCTACTGGGTGCTGCAGGACAACGGCTACGGCGCCCGCAACAACAGCGCCGATGCCCTCCTGATGTTCCACCTGCTGCAGCCGGACTGGCGCCAGGGCGGCGTCAAACTGGTGAAGAGCGCCGCCCTGCACGACCCGGACCAGAAGGTGCCCTTCCTCATCGTCAACGAAGGCACCCGCCAACGCTACCTGACCGGGGCCGACTTCGACATCGAATCCATCCAGCCCCTGGGCGATGCGGTGTGGTTCGGCGACGAGCTGGGCCCCTACCTGCTCAAGACCGACCGCCAGGGCAAGGTGCTGGCCGTGTTCGAGACCAAGGTGGACGGCAAGGTGCTCAAGTCCCCGGACCATTTCAGCGTCACCACCCCGGCCACCAGCGGCAGCTTCACCACCGTGGCCCGCCGCTCCCGGGGCTACGAGGGCATGGCCGCCTCCAGGGACGGCCAGTTCCTCTACCCCCTGCTGGAAGGGCCCCTGTGGAACGCCGAGGAGAAAAAATGGGAACAGCAGGACGGCCGGGAATACCTGCGCATCCTGGAGTTCAGCGTGGCCCGGGGCGAATGGACGGGCCGCTCCTGGAAGTACCGCCTGGAGCAGAACGGCAACAACATCGGCGACTTCAACATGATCGACGCCGACACCGGCCTCATCATCGAGCGGGACAACGGCGAGGGCCTGCCGGAACACGCCTGCAACGGCCCGGCCCGCCCGGACTGCCAGAACGTGCCGGCCAGATTCAAGCGCATCTACAAGATCAGCCTGAAGGACGCCGACGGCGACGGCTTCGTGCACAAGATCGGCCACATCGACCTGCTGGACATCGACGATCCGAAGCACCTGGCCCGGCGCGGCGGCAAGGACGGCAAATTCACCTTCCCCTTCGTCACCATCGAGGATGTGGACGTGGTGGACGGGGAGCACATCGTCGTCGCCAACGACAACAACCTGCCCTATTCCGCCGCCCGACAGCCCAACCTGCAGGACGACAACGAGTTCATCCTGCTGCGGGTACCCGAACTGCTGCAGGCCCGCTAAGGAGCGACGCCATGGGCAAATGCCAACGCTTCGCCGCCCTCTTCGCCCTCTGCCTGGGCCTGGCCGCCAGCCTGCCGGCCCGGGCCGAGGAGGCGGTGCTGGATCTGTACCTGGCCCGCCACGGCCAGACCGCCTGGAACCTGGAGAAGCGCCTGCAGGGCAGCACCGACAATCCCCTCAACGACACGGGCCGCAGCCAGGCCCGGCAGCTGGGGGAAAAACTGGCCGGCGAAAACTTCGCCGCGGTCTATAGCAGCAGCCTGGCCCGAGCCCGGGAAAGCGCCGCCCTGGCCCGTCCCGGAATGACCGTGCAGGCCCTGCCGGAGCTGGCCGAACGCAGCTTCGGCAAGTTCGAGGGCATGGCCGAGGACGGCCGGGAAGGGCAGGAAGCCACCCTGCTGGCCGAGTTCAAGGCCCGCAGCGGCAAGCTGGAGGACAGCCTGGACGGCGGCGAATCCCTCGCCAGCCAGGCCCGGCGCGTGGCCCAGGCGGTGGAACGCATCCGCCGCGAGCAGCCCCGGGGCCAGGTGCTGGTGGTCAGCCACGGCGGCGTCACGCCCCTGATCCTGGCCCACCTGCTGCAGCTGCCGGTGGCCGAGGCGGTGGCCCGCATCCGCCAGGGCAACGACGAGGTCTATCTGGTGCGCCTGCGCCCCGGCCAGGCCCCCTCCCTGTGGAAGCTACTGGGCCGGGACAGCCTGGAGCAGCTGTAGGCGATCAGCACCGGAAAAGACAAAGGCCCGGGAGGCAGCTCCCGGGCCTTTTTTCATGAGGCCTTGCCGCTCACGCCCAGGGGGCGCGGCGTTCGGCCATGGCATGGCCAGCATGGCCGCCCTTGCTTATTCCTGGCCCGGCTCTTCCTGCAACAGCTTGCGCCAGCCCTCGTGACCGAGACGGCGCACGGTGGCGATGTTGCGCTCGTAGATGCTCTCCGGATCGGGGAAGGCGGCCACGGCCCGGTCGATGCTGGCCTCCCGCAGCAGGTGCAGGGTCGGATAGGGGGAACGGTTGGTGACGTTGTCGATGTCGTCCGCCTCGCTGCCGGCGAACTCGTAGTCCGGATGCAGGCTGGCCACCTGGTACACGCCCTCGTAGCCCAGGTTGCGGATGAGGGCCTCTACCTCCTGCAGGAAGAAGTGGTAGTCGAGGAAGTCGGTGAGCACGTCCGGATGGATCAGCAGGATGGTGTCGAGCAGGGCCGGGTCGGTCTCACTCAGCAGGGTGAACTCCCGCTCCAGTTCCGCCAGCAGCTCGTCCGGCGTGGCGGCGGCGCTGAGGGCGTAGCGGATCTGCTTTTTCACATGCACCGACTTGGCGAAGGGGCACAGGTTGAGGCCGATGACGGCCCGCTCCAGCCAGCGCCGGGTGTCGGCGAGAATTTTCCCGGCCGCTTCGGCGTCGGGATAGGGGTGGAGAACCTCAGGCAGCATGGGCGTCTTTCGCGGAAAAGGGGGGGCGCCGGAAATGGCACGGGAATGGGACGGGATAGGGCTGGCGGCGGAAGCTGGACGCCCCGGCCACGGAGATGAATGGATGCCGCCGACCGCAGCTGGGCCGGAGAACCGCGCGGTGCCTCAGCCCTGGCTGGCCGGGGGCGCTACCTTGATCACCTCTTCCAGGGTGGTGAGGCCGGCGGCCACCTTCATGGCGCCGGAAATGCGCAGGGGCTTCATGCCTTCCCGGTAGGCCTGCTCACGCACCTTGGCCACGTCGGTGGTGGTGGTCACCAGCTTTTTCACTTCGGGGGACATCAGCAGCAGCTCGTACAGGCCCATGCGGCCCATGTAGCCGGTCATGCGGCACTCCAGGCAGCCCACGGGCTGGTAGATCTGGGCCGGACGCTTGGATTTCCACGGCGCCACCAGGCTGTCCCAGATTTCCTCGTCCTCCCGCCGCAGGTCCACCGGCTTCTTGCAGTGGGGGCAGAGGGTGCGCACCAGGCGTTGGGCCATGACCCCGAGCATGGTGGCGTTGATCAGATAGGGCGCCATGCCCAGGTCCAGCAGGCGGGAAATGGCGGAAGGCGCGTCGTTGGTGTGCAGGGTGGACAGCACCAGGTGACCGGTGAGGGCGGCCTGGATGGCCATGTCGGCGGTTTCCCCGTCGCGGATTTCGCCGATCATGATGATGTCCGGATCCTGGCGCATGAGGGCGCGCACCCCGTCGGCAAAGCCCAGGTCGATGTTCTGGGAGACCTGCATCTGGTTGAAGGACTGCTCCACCATTTCGATGGGGTCCTCGATGGTGCACACGTTCACTTCCGGCGTCGCCAGCTGCTTCAGGGTGGAATACAGGGTGGTGGTCTTGCCCGAGCCGGTGGGGCCGGTCACCAGGATGATGCCGTTGGGCTGGCTGGTCATGAACTGCCAGCGGCTCTTGTCCTCCTCGCCGAAGCCCAGTTCGGCGAAGTCCCGCACCAGCACCTCCGGGTCGAAGATGCGCATCACCAGCTTCTCGCCGAAGGCGGTGGGCAGGGTGGACAGGCGCAGCTCCACCTCCTGGCCGCCGGCGGTGCGGGTCTTGATGCGGCCGTCCTGGGGGCGCCGCTTCTCGATCACGTCCATGCGGCCGAGGAGCTTGATGCGGCTGGTCATGGCGGCCATCACCGCCATCGGGATCTGGTACACCTGGTGCAGCACCCCGTCGATGCGGAAGCGCACGATGCCCAGCTCGCGCCGGGGCTCGATGTGGATGTCCGAGGCCCGCTGCTCGAAGGCGTACTGCCACAGCCAGTCCACGATATGGACGATGTGCTGGTCGTTGGCGTCGAACTGGCGGTTGGTCTTGCCCAGCTCCACCAGCTGTTCGAAGGAGGAGAGGCCGCTGACCTCGCCGCCCCCGGCCGCCGCCTTCTTCACCGAGCGGGCCAGGTTGTAGAACTCCACCAGATAGCGGGCGATGTCCTGGGGATTGGCCACCACCCGGCGGATGTCCTTGCGCAGGATGGGCTTGAGCTCCTTCTCCCACTCCCGCAGGAAGGGCTCGGCGGTGGCGATGATCACCTCCCGCGTGGTCACCTGGATGGGCAGGATCTTGAAGCGGCCGGCATAGGTGTTGGAGACCACCTCGGTGACGGCGGAGAAGTCGATCTTGAGGGGGTCGATGTGCAGGTAGTCGAGGCCCACCTTGGCCGCCAGCCACTCGGTCAGGGTTTCCAGGATCAGGGGCTTGTGGGGCGGGACCAGGGACTTCCAGTTCTGGTCGGCAATCACCACCAGGGGATGGACGTCGCCCCGGTGATAGCGCCGCTCCTTGACCAGGCCGTCGGCCACCACCGCATCCACCATGCCGTCCTCCACCAGCAGCTTGACCAGTTCCCCCAGGGTCAGGCGATGCTCGGCGACGGTGGCTTTGGCGGAAGTGGCGCTGGCGGAAGTGGAGGCTGGCATGGCGGCGGAAAATGTCGGAAACATGGGGCGGAACTGATCCGCACTATAAACGAATCCCGCGCCGCCCGGGGGCGCGGCAAGGGCGCTATACTCAGGCCATACGCATTTTTACATTGGACCGACCATGAAAGCCCCGGCCACTGCCCTGCTCCTGCTGACCCTCCTCTGCGCCCAGGCAGCCGTGTCGGCCCCGGCCGAGCGGAGTCCGGCCGGCAAAGCCCCGGCGGCAGCCCCTGCCCCGCTCCAGGCCGACTGCAGCAAGAGCCGCCAGCCCCAGCGCTGCGAAGCCATGCAGAAGGCCCAGGCGGCTTGCCAGGACAAGTTCGGCCCCGAGCTGCGGGACTGCATCAACCGCCATACCAGCAGCCATCCCAACAGCCACCCCGGCGCCAAGAAGGCCGCCAAACAGCCCGCCAAATAAGGCTGCCAGCCGGCCCCGGGCCACCGCCCGGAGCCCTTCTCCAGCCTGGCCCGCCGCCCTTCGCCATTGAAACCCTACTTTTAATAGGGGATACTGGCGCTCCCCCGTTTGCCCCTCCGCCGCCCCCAGGGGACGGCAGCGCCACTCCGCCCCCGCAGCTTCCGGGTAGAGCGTGCGCAGCGGACAACGGGACGACCGGCACTCATCACCCGAGGAGGAACCACCATGGGACCGCTGCTCCGGCGCCTGTCCGGCCTGCTGTGGGCAGGCCTGCTGATGCTCCCCCTCGCGGCCCCTGCCGCCCCCGCCACCGCAAAGACCACCGCCGGCAAGCCGGCGGAGCGGGTCTACACCCTGGGGGTAACGCCCCAGTTCGAGCGGCGCCAGCTCTTCGCCATCTGGAAACCCATCCTCATCGAGCTGGAAAAGCGCACCGGGCTGCGCTTCGACCTGGCCATCATGCCCGACATCCCCAGCTTCGAGCGCCAGTACAACGCCGGCGCCTTCGATTTCGCCTACATGAATCCCTACCTGATGGTGGCCAACCCGGCCGGCTACATTCCCCTGGTGCGGGACGAGACGCCAGTCACCGGCATCCTGGTGGTGGCCAGGGACAGTCCCTTCCGCACCCCGGCCGACCTGGAAGGCAAGGAAATCGCCTTCCCCGCCCCCAACGCCATCGGCGCCAGCCTGCTCATCCGGGCCGAACTGGTGCGCAAGTACAAGGTCAATTTCACGCCCCGCTACGTCAATTCCCACACCGCCGTCTATCTCTCGGTGACCCAGAGCCTGGCCAGCGCCGGCGGCGGCGTGCAGAAGACCCTCAACGAACAGAAGCCGGAAGTGCAGGAACGCCTGCGGGTGCTGTACCGCACCGCTGCCTTCGCCGCCCACCCCATCGCCGCCCATCCCCGGGTCGATGCAGCCGTGCGCGAGCAGGTGCGCAGCGCCCTCCTGGACTTCGCCGCCACCCCGGCGGGCAAGGCCCTGCTGCAGGAAATCCCCCTGGCCCGCATGGTGCCCACCGCCATGAAGGACTACCAGCCCCTGAAGGACCTGGGCCTGGAAGACTTCTTCGTCCCGGAACGCTGAACCCATGACCCTGCGCCTCAAGCTGCTGCTGCCCCTGGCCCTGGTGTGGACCGCCTTCATCGCCTATCTCTACGGCATCTGGCTGCCCGACTCGGTGCGCTACCAGATCGCCGTCTTCGAGCGGCAGCAGGAACGGGAAATGCACAACCTGACGGAAAGCCTGCTGCCCCTGGTGGTGGCTCGACAGCTGGGGGACATCCACGACACCCTGGATTCCCTGCGCCAGGAGAACCCGGAATGGGTCGAGGTGGTGCTGCAGGACCACGAAGGGCGCCAGCTCTACCCCCTGGCCGGCACCCCCGTCCCGCCGGCCGGGCCCGACGAGCAGCTGCACACCCAGCAGCTGAACCTGGCCAACGACAGCGTCGGCAGCCTGCGCATCCGGATCAGCCACCGGGCCCTGCTGGAAAGCGTGGCCCAGTCCCAGAAGACCCTCTTCGCCCTGCTCGCCTCGGTGCTGCTGGGAGCCTTCCTGGCCCTGGGCGTGGTGCTCGACGCCACGGTGCGGCGCCCGGTCAACCGCCTCATGACTGCCGCCCGGGAACTGGCCGAGGGCCGCTTCGACGCCCACCTGCCCCCCGGCGGCAAGGACGAGATCGGCACCCTGGTCAATACCTTCGCCGCCATGCGGGACCAGGTCCAGGCCACCCAGCAGAGCCTGCGCCAGCTCAACGAGCACCTGGAACAGCGGGTGCAGGAGGAACTGGCGAAGAACCGGGAGAAGGACCACATGCTGATCCAGCAATCCCGCCTGGCGGCCATGGGCGAGATGGTGCACAACATCGCCCACCAGTGGCGCCAGCCCCTCAACGCCCTCTCCCTGCTGGTGCGCAACATCAAGGACGACTACGACTTCCAGGCCCTCACCCCGGAAGTCATGGACCGCTCGGTGGCCGACGCCCAGCGCCTGCTGGGGCGCATGTCCACCACCATCGACGATTTCCGCGACTTCTTCCGTCCGGAAAAGGAGATGACCCAGTTCGACGTCAGCCATGCCGTGGAAGAGGCGGTGTTCATCATGCAGGGCACCCTGAAGAGCCACGGCATCGAACTGGTGGAAAAACTGGACCCCGGCGTCGAGGCCGAAGGCTTCCCCTCCCAGTTCGCCCAGGCGGTGCTCAACATCCTGGCCAATGCCAAGGAAGAAATCCTGGCGCGCAAGGTCGCCGCCGGCCGCATCGAGATCGAACTGCAGCGCCAGGGCGAAACCATCCTCCTGCGGGTCAGCGACAACGCCGGCGGCATCGCCCCGGAGATCCTGCCGAAAATCTTCGACCCCTACTTCACCACCAAGGACAAGGGCAGCGGCATCGGTCTGTACATGGCCAAGACCATCATCGAACACAATATGAACGGCAGCATCAGCGCCGCCAACCTGGGCGACGGCGCCTGTTTCACCCTGACCGTGCCGGTGCGCCAGCCCAAAAAGAATTAGAATACGCTCATGGACTCCCATACCCCGCCCGGCCTCGATCTGAACTTCCTGCAAGGCCTGCGCCTGCTCTACGTGGAAGATGAAGACGAGGTGCGGGAACTGCTCTCCCGCTTCCTCGGCCGCCGCGTCGGCACCCTGGAGGTGGCCGTCAATGGCAGGGAAGGCCTGGAAGCCTTCCTCAAGGGCGAGTACGACGTGGTGGTGACCGACATCAAGATGCCGGAAATGGACGGCCTGGAAATGGCCTCCAGGATTCGCGCCACGGGCCATGCGGTGCCCATCATCGTGGTCACCGCCTACAGCGACCGGGATTACCTGCTGCGCTCCATCGACCTGGGGGTGGACCGCTACGTCACCAAGCCCATCGACCCGGATGCCCTGCTCACCGCCATCCACGACGCAGTCATGGTGCGTACCCAGCAGAAGGCCCTGCTGGCGGCGGAAACCCGCATTGCCGACATCCTACAGCAGACAGTGATGGCCCTGGCCCGTGCCATCGAGATGCGGGACCCCTACACCGACGGCCACCAGAAGCGGGTTTCGGCCATGGCGGCAGCCATCGCCAAGGAAATGGGACTGGCGCTGGAGGTGGTGGAAGGGGTGCGTTTCGGCGCCCTGATCCACGACATCGGCTCCATCCGCATCCCCAGCGAAATCCTGTGCAAGCCGGGCAAGCTCAAGCCCATCGAGTTCGAGATCATCAAGAACCACTCCCAGGCCGGCTACGAGCTGCTCAAGGATGTGGACTTCCCCTGGCCCATCGCCGAGATGGTGCGCCAGCACCACGAGCGCCTGAACGGCTCCGGCTATCCCCAGGGCCTCAAGGGTGAGGCCATCCTGCTGGAAGCCCGCATCCTGGCCGTGGCCGACGTGGTGGAAGCCATGAGTTCCCACCGTCCCTACCGCCCCGCCCTGGGGCTGGAGCAGGCCCTGGCCGAACTGGAAAGCGGCGCCGGCCAGCTTTACGATGCCGAAGTGGTGAACGCCTGCGTGCGCCTCATGCGGCGGCGGCCCGATCTGCTGCCGGAGCAGGGGCTGTAAGCCAGCCTGCCGGGGGCCGAGCCTGAGCCCTCCCCGTCCTTTCCCGTTGTTCCCGGTGTTATGCGGCCGCTCTCAGGCGGCCGTCCCCACGTAGCGTTCCGGATTGCTCTCCAGCACCGCCAGACAGGCGTCCACCACAGCCCCGTCGTAGAGGGTGCCCCGGTGCTGGCGGATTTCCTCCTTCGCCGCTTCCAGACCCAGGGCCGCCCGGTAGGGACGGTCCGAACTCATGGCTTCCACCACGTCAGCCACGGCGATGATGCGGGCCTCCAGGGAAATCTCGTCCCCTTTCAGGCCCTGGGGATAGCCGGAGCCGTCCAGGCGCTCGTGGTGCTGGCGCACCATCTGGGCGATGGGCCAGGGGAAGGTGGCGTCGCCAAGGATCTCGTAGCCCGCTTCCACATGGGCCTTGATCAGGGCAAACTCGTCCGGCGAGGGGCGCCGCGGCATGCTGAGGAACTCGGCCGGCACCTGGATCTTGCCGATGTCGTGGATCGATGCCCCCACCCGGATGCCCGCCACCTGGGCGGCCGGCAGGCCCATGCGTTCAGCGATGGCCCCGGCCAGCTGGGAGACCCGCTTCTGGTGGCCGTCGGTGTACGGGTCCCGCACTTCGATGGCCCGCGCCAGCACCGCCACCACCTGGTTCAGGGCCTCGGTGGTTTCCTCCCGGGCCCGCTCGATTTCCCGCTGGTGGAAATGCATCTTGGCGCTGCGGCTGACCGCCTCCATGAGCAGGAAAGGGTCCACCGGCTTGGTGATGTAGCGGTCGATGCCGATCTCGATGGCCCGCACGAAATAGTCCATCTCGTTGTAGGCGGTGATGACGATCACCGGCACTTCCCGCTGGATGTCCTTGATGGCGGCGGCCATGGAAAGGCCGTCCATGACCGGCATGCGCACGTCGGTGACGACGATGTCGTAGCCGCCGTGCTGGCGGAACAGCTCCAGCCCTTCCTGGCCGTTGGCCGCCACGTCCACCTTGGCAAAACGGCGGGAGAGAAAGCGGGTCAATTCCCGACGCACCTCTTCCTCGTCTTCGACGTAAAGCAGGCTGAGGGTGCGCAGGAATTCCGCGTCTTGGTCTTTTTCGAGGGCGTTCATTGCATTGGGGCCGTGGGCGGAAGGGTGTACAAAGGCACGGTGAGGACGAAACGGGCGCCTTCGGCGGTGTTTTCAGCCCTTATTTTACCGTGCATGCTGCGCTCCAGTATCATTTTGGTCATATACAGGCCGATGCCGCTACCCTGCTCCTTGGTGGTGAAATAGGGCTCGAAAATGTGCCCCAGGACGTTGCCGGGGATACCGCCGGCGTTGTCCTCCACCGTCACTTCCACCTGGCCGTCGCAACGGCTGACCTGCAGGCGGATGCGGGCCGGGCGCACATGGCGTTCCTGCAGCACCTCCTTGGCGTTGGCCAGGACGTTGAGCACGGCCTGGGAGAACTGGCCGTGGAAGCCCCAGGCCCGCAGGTCCGGCTCGATGGCCCGTTCCAGGGCGATATCGTTGTTCTTCAGGGAGGCCTCCATGATGAAGGCCGCATCCTCCACCGCCGCCCCCAGATCGAAGTCCGCCGGGTCCCGGTCGGGACGGAAGAAATTGCGGAAATCGTCGATGGTGGTGGACATGCGCTGCAGCAGCTTCAGGGCCCGGCCCACGCTTTCGTCCAGGGCCGCCGCATCCAGCTGGCCAAACGCGAAGTCGTCGCGGATGTTGGCGATCACCAGGCCCAGGGCGTTGAGGGGCTGGCGCCACTGGTGGGCGATGTTGTGCACCATCTCGCCCATGGCCGCCAGGCGGGACTGCTGGATCAGCAGCTGGTCCTTTTCCCGGTTGCTCGCCAGTTCCTCCTGCACCCGGGCCTCCAGGCGGCTGTTGAGGGCCTGCAGTTCCGCTTCCAGGGTCTTGCGCTCGGTCACGTCCCGGTTGCTCACCCGCCGCCCCAGGGCCTCCCCCTCCTCTCCCACCACCGCCTGGCAGCCGTGGGCAATCCAGCGCACCTGCCCGTCCCGGCGCACGATGCGGAAGTCCACCATGTGCTCGTGATGGAAGACTGCCTGGTTAAGGTGTTCCTGGAACTCCTGCCGGTCGTCGGGGTGGACGATCTGCTGCAGCAGGGAAGGATCGTCGGCAAAGGCCTGGACGCCGTAACCGGTGATGCGTTCCACCGAGGGGGTCATGTAGACGATGCGGCCGTCGGCCCCCTGCCAGTATTCCCAGTCGTAGGTGAAGTCGGCCATGGTGCGGAAGTTCCGCTCACTTTGCCGCAGGCTGTCTTCGGCCCGCCGCTTCTCGCCCACGTCCTCGACGATGCCGATGCCGCCGATGATGGCGCCGCTGGCATCGCGCAGGGGATTGGCGCGGAAGGATATCCACACGTCGATATGGCTGAGGGTGGTGCGGTAGCTGCCGTCGTAGGTGCCGCCCTCCCCGGCCAGGGCCTGGCGCATGGCCGGCAGCACCGACTGGTCCCGCAGGCGCTGCAGATCCAGGCCCTGCAAGGCCTGCACCGTGCTGCCCACCATGGTGGCAAAACGCTCGTTGCAGAAGGTCAGACAGAGACGGGAATCGAAGTGGATGACGCCCACCGGCAGGTTTTCCAGCAGCAGGCGGTAACGTCCCTCCGTCTCGGCCAGGGCCCGCCGTGCCGACTCCTCCTGCCGTTCGCCGCGCCGGTTGATCACCAGCAGGCCCAGCACCACCGCCGCCAACAGCAGGCTGCCGGCGCTGTAGTAGTAGAGCTTGCTGCGCCAGTTGCTGAGGTAGTCCTCCGGCGCCATGCCGGCAAAGACGTAGAGCGGATACTCGCCCACCTTGCGGATGCTCACCAGCCGTTCCACCTGGTCCGTGCCGCTGCGGATCTTCATCAGGATTTCCCGGTCGCCCCGGGCCATGTAGGGCTGGGCCGGATGGGATTCCACCGGCTGGCCGATACGGTCGTCCCGGGCCGGGAAGCGCATCAGCATGCGGGCATGGGTGTCGCGGATGGAGACATTGCCGTGGGGCCCCAGGTCCAGACTCTGGTAGAAGGGGGCGAAGGATTCGGGCAGGAAGGTGGCCACCACCACCCCGGCGAAACTGCCGTCCGCATTGTTGAGGCGGCGGCTTACCGCCAGGGTCCACTTGCCCGTGGTGCGGCCCAGCACCGGCTCGGCGATCACCAGGCCCGCCTCCGGGTTCTGCACGTGGGCGGTGAAATGGCTGCGGTCCGCCATGTTGTAGGGCGGCAGGGGACTGAGGGAGCTGTAGAGGAAATCCCCCTTCACATTGACCAGGTGCAGGCCATGGACCTCGGGCACGATCTCCCGCTTGGTCCGCAGCAGCCGCTCCAGCTCCTCGCCCCGGGCGCCACGCTGGGCCTGGGAACGGGCCATGTCCTCGGGGGTGACGTGGCCCTGCACGTCCTGCAGGATCTGGTCGATGTTGCGGATGCGGGCTGCGGTGTGCAGCTCCATGAGGTGGCCCAGGTTGCCCACCTCGACCCGGGCCCGCTCCTCCAGACCGTCGTAGTCGCTCTTCAGGCTGACGCCGACCAGGATGAAAAAACCCAGGAGACCGGACAGGCCGGCCATCAGGGGGAGGCGGGAATGGCGGAATTTCATGGCGGTCTTTGTTATATCCACGTACGGCGCGTGGTTTCTTTCCGCCATGCTAAGCCCTCGCCGGCGGAAACGCCAGAAATACGAAGGGCGGGAAAGCGGCCATGCCGCCTCCCCGCCCTCGCCTGCCCTGGCGACGGACTTACTTGCCGCCCAGGGACAGGGCCAGCATGAGGTCGTTGATGCGCTTGACGAAGCCGGCCGGGTCTTCCAGCTGGCCGCCTTCGGCCAGCTGGGCCTGTTCGAAGAGCAGGTTAGCCCAGTCGTCGAAGCGGGCTTCCTCATACTTCAGGCGCTGCACCGCCGGATGGTGGGGGTTGATCTCCAGGATGGGCTTGACCTCCGGGGCCTTCTGGCCGGCGGCCTTGAGCATGCGCGCCAGGTTGCCGGAGAGGTCATGCTCGTCGGAGACCAGGCAGGAGGGGGAATCGGTCAGGCGGTGGGTGATGCGCACGTCCTTGACCCGGGCCTCCAGGGCCTGCTTCACCTTGTCGGTGAGTTCCTTGTACTCGCCGGCTTCCTTTTCCTGCTCCTTCTTCTCGGCCTCGTCCTCCAGCTTGCCCAGATCCAGGCCGCCCTTCGCCACGGACTGCAGCGGCTTGCCGTCGAATTCGGTGAGGTGGCCCACCACCCATTCATCGACGCGGTCGGAGAGCAGCAGCACCTCGATGCCCTTCTTGCGGAAGATTTCCAGGTGGGGGCTGTTCTTGGCGGCGAGGAAGGTCTCGGCGGTGACGTAGTAGATCTTCTCCTGGCCTTCCTTCATGCGGGAGACGTAGTCGGCCAGGGAGACGTTCTGCTCGGTGGTGTCGTGGTGGGTGGAGGCAAAGCGCAGCAGCTTGGCGATGCGTTCCTTGTTGGCGAAGTCCTCGCCCACGCCTTCCTTCAGCACATTGCCGAATTCCTTCCAGAAGCCGGCGTACTTTTCCTTCTCGGCGGCGTCGTCGCTGTCGGCCATGCCTTCCAGCAGGGACAGCACCTTCTTCACGCAGCCGCCGCGGATGGTCTCGATGTCCTTGCTCTGCTGCAGGATTTCCCGGGAGACGTTGAGCGGCAGGTCGGCGGAATCCACCACCCCGCGCACGAAGCGCATGTAAAGCGGCATCAGCTGCTCGGCATCGTCCATTATGAAGACGCGCTTCACATAAAGCTTGACGCCGTGACGGGCGTTGCGGTCCCACAGGTCGAAGGGGGCCCGGGCGGGGATGTAGAGCAGCTGGGTGTATTCCTGCTTGCCTTCCACCTTGGCGTGGATCCAGCCCAGGGGATTTTCGAAGTCGTGGGCGACGTGCTTGTAGAACTCCTGGTACTGCTCTTCCGTGATCTCGCTCTTGGGGCGGGCCCACAGGGCGTTGGCCTGGTTCACCGTCTCGTCTTCGTCGGTGAGGACCTGTTCCTTCTTCTCCTCGTCCCACTTCTCCGCCTTCATGACGATGGGCAGGGTGATGTGGTCGGAGTACTTGCGGATGATGGACTTCAACTTCCAGGCATTGAGGAAGTCGTCCTCGCCGTCCTTCAGGTGCAGGATGACGTCGGTGCCGCGGCCGGCCTTCTCCACCATTTCCACGGAGTAGTCGCCGGCGCCTTCGGATTCCCATTTCACCGCCTGGTTGTGCTCCAGGCCGGCGCGGCGGGAAATGACGGTGACCTTGTCGGCGACGATGAAGGCGGAGTAGAAGCCGACGCCGAACTGGCCGATGAGGTGGGCGTCCTTCTGGGCGTCGCCGGAGAGGGAGGCGAAGAATTCCTTGGTGCCGGACTTGGCGATGGTGCCCAGGTGGGCCACGGCTTCCTCCCGGGAAAGGCCGATGCCGTTGTCGGAAATGGTCAGGGTGCGGGCCGCCTTGTCGAAGGAGAGGCGGATTTTCAGCTCGGAATCGTCGCCGTAGAGGCCGTTGTTGTTGAGGGCCTCGAAGCGCAGCTTGTCGCAGGCGTCGGAAGCGTTGGAGACGAGTTCGCGGAGGAAGATTTCCTTGTTGCTGTAGAGGGAATGGATCATCAGCTGCAGCAGCTGCTTGACCTCTGCCTGAAAGCCGAGGGTTTCCTTGGGTGCGCCCATGCAAGACTCCGTGGGTAAAAGGTGGGAACGAACGGTTGCCGCCGTGCCGGCCCGGGGGCCGACGCGGTCGTTGCCCCCGAAAATGGGGACGGCAATCAGGATTTCAAGAGGGGATGTTGCCGGGGGCGGCGTAGAGCGCCAGGTTGCGGCCGCTGCGCTTGGCTTCGTAGAGGGCGCCGTCGGCCCGGGCCAGCAGATGGTCGATGTTGGCATCCTGGGGCGCCAGGATGGTGGCGCCGATGCTCACGGTGATGCCCAGCTCGACGCCTTCGGCCACCCGCACCTTTTCCTGGGCCACGGCCTGGCGCAGCCGCTCGGCGGCCTGCATGGCGCCCTGGCCGTCGGTTTCCGGCAGCATGACGGCGAATTCCTCGCCCCCCAGACGGCCGCAGATGTCGATGGCCCGCAGCTCCCGGGCGATGATGGCGGCGACGATCTTGAGGGCCACGTCCCCGGCCCCGTGGCCGTGGGTGTCGTTGATGCGCTTGAAGTGGTCCACGTCCAGCATCAGCACGGCCACGCTGCGGCCCAGGCGGCGGGCGCGGGTGATCTCCGCCTCCCCCTGGTCGAGGAAGCGGGAGCGGTTGTTGAGGCCGGTCAGGGTGTCCACGGTGGCCAGCCGGTGCAGGGAATCCATGGCCCGGTTGCGGTCGATGGCGATGGCGGCCTGGCGGCAGGCGTGCTCGATGACATCCTTGTCGAAGCGGTTGGGACGCCGGCCCTGGCGGAAATAGAGGGACAGGGTGCCCAGCACTTCCTTGCCCGGGGAGACGATGGGGGTGGACCAGGCGGTCTTCAGCCCCAGGGCCGAGGCAAAGTCGCGGCAGTCCTGCCACTGTTCCGAATCGTCGATGTGCTCGGCGATGATCTGCTTGCCGGTGCGGATGGCGGCGGCACAGGCGCACACCGCGGGGTTTTCCGGGCAGTTCTGGCCCACGTCGCGGCAGGTGCGGCGCAGGCTGGGGGCGGAGCCCAGCACCAGGTGGCCGTTGTCCGGCTGCAGCAGGAGGACGGCGGCGAAGCAGTCGGAGATGAGGGACTCGACCCGGTTGCACAGGGCGTCCAGCACCACCTGCAGTGAGGCGTCGCTGGCGATCAGCTCCAGCACCTGGCGCTCGGCGGCCAGCAGCTGCTCGGCCTGCTTGCGCTCGGAAATGTCGGTGGAGCTGCCGATGAGCAGGCGCCGCCCGCCCAGGTCCACGCCCCGCTTGTAAGAGAGCAGGTAGCGCTCGCCCTTGGGCGTCAGGTGCTTCTCTTCCCGGCCCGTGACCTTCTTCGCCGCCAGGGCCTTGATGTCGTCCTGGCGCAGGCGGGAAGCCACATCGGCCGGGTACAGCTCGAAATCGCTGCGCCCCACCACCTCGTGCTTGTCATGGCCGACGAAGGCGGCGGCGGCCTCGTTCATGACCAGGTAGCGGCCGTCCTCGTCCTTGACGAAGACCATCACCGGCAGGGTGTCCAGGATCATCTCGGTCAGGCTGGACTGCTGCTCCAGGCGCTGGTGGCTTTCCTTGAGGTCGTCCCGGGCCCGCTTCTGCTCGGTCATGTCGGTGAACACGCAGACATAGTTGATGACCTGGCCGCCCTCTCCCTTGACCGAGGTGATGGTGAGGTTCTCCGGGTACAGCTCGCCGTTCTTGCGCCGGTTCCAGATTTCCCCGCTCCACACGCCGAAGGCCGCCAGGTCGGCGTAGAGCTGACGGTAGAAGTCGGCGTCGTGGAGGCCGGACTTGAGCAGGCGGGTATCGTGGCCCACCGCCTCCTCGGCGGAATAGCCGGTGATGGCGGAAAAAGCCGGGTTGATGGACTGGATGATCCGTTCCGCATTGACGATCATGATCGCCTGCTGGCTCGACTCGGCCACCTTGGAGGCCAGCAGCAGGGCGTGGCGGGACTGCTGCAGCCGCTGGCTCTGCTCCTGCAGGGCGGCCCGCAGCTCGGCCACGTATTCCTGCTCGACGCTGTCCAGGATGTCGGCGTAGGAGAGCAGGCCGGTGATGCGGCCGTGCTCGTCCATCACCCCCAGGTGGCGGATGCGGCGGTCGTTGAAGATCTTGCGCGTGTGGTACAGGGTGGAACTGCGCGGCACGGTGATGAGGGGGAAGGTGGCCACCTCGCCGGCGCTGCAGTTGAGGGATTCCTGGCCGATCAGGCGCAGCACGTCGCGGCCGGTGAGGATGCCCAGATGGCCGTTGTGCTCCACGATGGCGGCGTCGCTGCGGGCCTCCCGCAGGCGCTGCACCGCCTCGGCCACCGGCATGCTGCCGGGCACCTGCAGGGGGGCGCTCTTCAGCACCGAGCCCACGTCACGCATGTGCACGTAGAACTCCACCCCCTGGTGGTTCACGATGTCGGTCTGGGAAACGATGCCCAGGCGCCGCCCGTCCCGGTCCACCACCAGCAGGTGGCGCAGGCGCTCCTGCTTGAAGCGAATGGCGGCCTCGGCCACGGTGTCCGTTTCCCGCACGGTCTTCACCGGCGTGCTCATGACCCGGGACACCGGCAGATGGATGGATTCGGGGTCGGAGAAATTCAGGGCCAGGGCGTCCCGTTCGGTCCAGATGCCCCGCACCTCCCCCAGCTCCACCACCAGGATGGAGCCGCAGCGGGCCTGGTGCATGCGCCCTGCCGCCTCCGCCACCGTGGTCTGGGGAGCGCATTCCAGCAGCTCGTGCCGCAGGATCTGGGAGATGGGCAGGTCGTAATGCATGATTTCTGTCTTTACTCGATGGCCAGGTAGCGGACTTCGACGATCTCGATCTCCCGCTGGCCCATGGGGCTCTGGAAGCGCACCGTATCCCCTTCCCTGGCCTTGATCAGGGCCCGGGCCAGGGGCGAGATCCAGCTGATGTGGCCCCGGGAGATATCGGTTTCATCCACCCCGACGATGGTGTAGGTCTGTTCCTGGCCCTGTTCGTCGGCGATGGTGACGGTGGCGCCGAAGAACACCTGGTCCGTGGCTTCCCGCAACAGGGGGTCCACCACCAGGGAGTTGTCCAGGCGCTTGGTGAGAAAGCGGATGCGGCGGTCGATCTCCCGCAGGCGCTTCTTGCCGTAGATGTAGTCGCCGTTTTCCGAACGGTCGCCGTTGGAGGCGGCCCAGTGCACCACCTCCACCACCTTCGGCCGTTCCACCTTGAGCAGATGCTCCAGTTCGGCCTTGAGACGGGCGTGGCCGACCGGCGTCATGTAGTTCTTGGTGCCGATCGGCAGGCGCTGGGCGGGCTCGAGTTCGTCCTCGTCCGCGTCGTCCGACTCTTTGGTGAAAGCCTTGCTCATGAAGGGAAATGCTCGGTGAGTGCTGCAGGATGCGAAATAATTCACGCACATGATAGTGCAAAAGCCTGCCGCCGTCCCTCAGCGTCAGGCCTGACGTGGCATTTGCGGCAGTCCCGGCCGGCGCCGGGGAGGGGCTTCAGGGGCGCCCCAGGATACCCCGCAGGAAGCCCCGCCGCCCGTCATTGACGGCCCCGCTCTCGGCCGTGGCGGCCGCAACGGCAGTGCCGGCAACGGTGGCGGCCGGCACACCTGCCTCGTTGCCGACGGTGGCAGCGGGGGTGGAGGCGGCCTCAGCCGGAGGCGGCCTCAGCAGGGCGCCCAGGGCTTCCCGGGCCGCCGCCAGGGCTTCGTCCTGGCTAGCGAACTGGGGCACCGGCGCCAGCAGCACGCAATACTGCAGCGGGCCCAGGGCCTCGTCCTCGTCGCCGATGAAATCCATGGTCCCGGCCGGCAGCTGCACCTGGCGGCGCAGGCCCTGGGCCAGGTCCTGCCACAGTTCGCCGCCGCCGGGCAGCAGATAGACGTGGAGGAACCAGGGCGTCAGCACGATGCCGACCCAGTCGCCCTGAACGCGGGCGAAGGGCAGCGCCGCCACCGCCAGGGCCTCGTTGAGGAAAGGCATGCCGGCCATGGTGCCCTGGCGCACGCGCTGGAAGTGCTCCTCCAGCCGGGGTGCCGGGTCATCGGCCCAGGGCTTGCCTTCCCGGGCAAGGGGCGGCGTCCAGGCCGGTACGCGGGGGCGGAAGGAACTCATGCCCCTACTGCCGGTTGAGGTCGGCGAAGTGGCGGGCCGGGTCGTAGTCCCCTTCCAGGGATTCGGCCAGGGCCGCCAGGGCGTCCTCGATCAGCAGGCGCTCCTCTTCCTCCACCACTTCCTTGCCCAGGCCGAGGGAGGCCAGGATCCAGGTGCCGACGGGCTGGGGCCCGAGCAGCATCATGTTCACCCGCTCCCGGCGGAAGTGCTCGCCCTCGCCCCGCTCGACCCAGGCGAACTCGCCCTCCTCGCCTTCCAGCTCGACGATCTGCATGGGAATGGAGAGGCACATCAGGCGGCCCCTTCAATGGCTTGGGGCACGACGCCGGCCTTGGCCAGCTCGGCCAGCACCAGTTCCAGCATTTCCGGCACCTTGGCTTCCGCCTCCGGCGTCAGGGCCATGCCCGTATCCAGGGAGACGGGCTGCAGGCCGATGAGGGCCACCGCCTTGGGCGCCTTCTCGGTCAGTTCCAGGGCCGCCAGCAGGTCGGAGAGACCGATCTGGTGGGGCGAGATCTTGGTGCGGAAGAACTTGGGCACCTCGTCGCCCTGCAGCAGCACGACAGAACCGGGCGGCTGGCCGACCCGCACGGCGTCGGCGATGATGAGCTTGTCCAGGCCTTCCAGGGGCTCCAGCAGTTCCATGCCGGCGGTGCCGCCGTCCAGCACCAGCACGTGCTCGGGCAGGGAGTAGCGTCGCTGCAGCTCGTCGACGATGCGCACGCCAATGCCCTCGTCGGTAAGGAGGATGTTGCCGACGCCAAGGACGGCGATGGTGGGGGTAGTAGTCATGGGCGGCACTTTAAACAATCCGGCCCCGGGCCGGTTTGAGGCAACGCAAGAAATGCTCCGGGACCAGCCGGGGCACCAAACAAAACGGCGGCACCACCGGCGCCGCCGCTTCCCGTCAAACCGGCGGCTCAGGCCGCCTTGACCTTGACCACCTGGTCGTTTTCCTTGTCCACCACATGCACGGCGCAGGCCAGGCAGGGGTCGAAGGAGTGCACGGTGCGCAGCACTTCCAGGGGCTTCTCGGGATCGGCCACCGGGTTGTCCAGCAGGCAGGCCTCGTAGGCGCCGGAAACCCCCTTCTCGTTACGCGGGCCGGCGTTCCAGGTAGTGGGCACGACGCACTGGTAGTTCTTGATCTTGCCGTCGTCGATCACCACCCAGTGGGAGAGCACGCCGCGGGGGGCTTCGTGGAAGCCGACGCCGGCGATCTCGCCCTTGGGGAAGGTGGGCTTGTTGTAGGTCTTGAGGTCACCCTTGCCCATGTTGGCCAGGAGCAGGTCCCACTGGTGGGCCAGTTCGTCCACCTGGACGCAGGCCACCACGGCCCGGGAGGCATGGCGGCCGATGGTGGAGTGCATGGCATCCAGGCCGATCTTGGTCTTGGCCAGGGAAGAGACCGTGTCCAGGGCCAGGGTGGCGTACTTCTTGGTGGGCTCGTGGCCGGCGGCCAGCATGGCCAGCATGCGGGACAGGGGGCCGACCTGGGCGGGCTTGCCGTAGAAGGTTGGGGACTTCAGCCAGGAATACTTGCCCTCGTCCTGGAAGTCCGTGTAGTTCGGCGTGGTCTCGCCCTTGTAGGGGTGCAGGGTGGCGTTGTCGCCATCCTTGTAGGAGTACCAGGCGTGCTTGACGGCTTCGGAGACGCCGGCTTCGAAGTACTTGTCGCCGAACTGGGTGATGGGCTTGAAGGTGCCGAGGTCGGCGTTCTGGATGTAGCCGCCGGGCAGGGCGAACTGGGTGCCCTTGCCGTCCAGGGGCAGGTCGGGCACGGACAGGTAGTCCACAATGCCGCGGCCGATCTTGGTCCACTCGGGGTAATGGGCGCCGACCACGGCCACGTCGGGCAGGTACACCTGCTTGACGAACTCGTCCAGCTTTTCGATCCATTCCTTCACCGCCAGCAGGCGTTCCACCGTCAGCACGGACTGGGAATCCACCGCCAGGGGGTTGGCCACGCCGCCCACGGCCACGTTCTGGATGTGGGGGGACTTGGAACCGAGCACGGAAACGATCTTGGAGGCAAAGCGCTGGATTTCCAGGGCCTGCAGGTAGTGGGCCACGGCGATCAGGTTCACTTCCGGCGGCAGCTTCATGGCCGGGTGGCCCCAGTAGCCGTTGGTGAAAATGCCGAGCTGGCCGGTCTTGACGAAGCCGGCGATCTTTTCCTTGACCTTGCGGAACTCGTGCTTGCCGTTGCGGTTCCACGGCGAGAGGCTCTCGGCCAGGGCGGAAGCCTTGTCCGGGTCGGCCTGCAGGGCGGAGACCACATCCACCCAGTCGAGGGCGGAGAGGTGATAGAAATGCACGATGGAGTCGTGCAGGTTGTGGGCGGTGATGATCATGTTGCGGATGTACTGGGCATTCACCGGAATTTCCAGCTTCAGCGCATCCTCCACGGCCCGCACCGAACAGATGGCGTGGACGGTGGTGCACACGCCGCAGATGCGCTGGGTGATGGCCCAGGCGTCGCGGGGGTCGCGGCCGATGAGGATGTTCTCCACACCGCGCCACATCTGGCCGGAAGACCAGGCCTTGGTCACCTTGCCGCCATTCACTTCCACGTCCACCCGCAGGTGGCCTTCGATGCGGGTCACCGGATCGATCGTTACGCGCTTGGTCATTTTGGGTTTCTCCTTGAATTCTTAGTGTGCAGCAGCGTCTTCCGCGGCCAGGACCGGGAAGCGGCGGGTGATGACGATGTAGCCGAAGACCTCGATGGCAAACATGCCGAAGGTGACCAGCATTTCGGGGACGGAGGGGAAGTAGTGCCAGCCGTCGCCGGTTTCGTAGCCCACCAGGTAGGAATTGATGCGCAGCAGGACGCCGCCCAGCATCAGCAGCACGGCACCGACGAAGAGTCGGGCCGGGTTGCGGCGGGAGGCTTCCTTGCCCAGCAGCGCCAGGGGGGCGATGAAGCAGGCCATCTCGAGCCAGAACATGAGGGCCTGCAGGCTGCCCTCGAAGGCCCGGGGCAAGGCGCCGCGGACCAGCAGGTCGCCCATCCGCACCACCAGGAACACCGCCAGCATGCCCAGCATGACCTTGGACAGGGGCGTCAGGATGTGGGTCTCCATCTGGCGGCGGAAGCCGGCGGCGGCCATGCAGGATTCAAAGAGAATCACGGCGTAGCCGATGGTGATAGCAGAAAGCAGGTAGATCAGGGGCAAAGCCATGGACTGCCACAGGGGATGCACCTGGGTGCCCATCACCACCAGCAGGGAGCCGAGGGAGGACTGGTGCATCATGGGCAGTACGGTGCCCAGGGCGATGAAGAAGAACATCACCTTGTTCAGCTTCTTGCGCTTCTCGTGCATGCCCCACTTTTCCATGAAGGTGGGGGAGAACTCGATCCACATCACCACGATGTAGAGGGAAATGCACAGGGCCACTTCGAACATCACCGAGTTGGCCGAGGCGTAGCCCGGGGTCAGGATGTGCCAGAAGTTCCACCAGCGGCCCAGGTCGAAGATGACGCCGACGCCGGCCAGGGTGTAGCCGAAGAGGGAGGCCAGCAGGGCCGGGCGTACCAGGGGATGGTATTCGCCCCTGTTGAAGATGTAGACCAGCATGGCCACGGAGAAGCCGCCACAGGCGAAGGCGGAACCGATGACCACGTCGCCCACCACCCACAGGCCCCAGGGGTAGCCGTCGTTGAGGTTGGTGACGGCGCCCAGGCCGAAGACGAAACGGACCAGGATGATGGCCAGGGCCACCACGATCAGGGTCGCCGCGGTGAGGGTCACCGGGGTCAGCAGCTTGCCGCCGACGGGGGTGGGTGCAGCGTGTTGTTGTGCAGACATTGCGATCTCTCCCTTACAGCTCGTCGTCGTCAGGCTTGACGTTGCGCTTGGCGAAATAGGTCATCACGCCGAGCACCGCCAGGGGCATCACCAGCCCGCCGTAGAGCGTGTGTTGCAGGGTTTCCGACTTGGAGGAGGCGGAACGCTCGGGCAGGGGCTTGTGGCCCACCTTCTCGAAGGGCACGGCGGACAGCTTGATCACCTGGGTGCCGCCCACTTCCTTCTCGCCATAGACGTGCTGCACGTAATGGCCCACCACGTTTTCATAGCTCTGGTCCTTGCCCCCCAGCTGGCCGCGCTGGAACACGGTCTTGGTGCCGGGCTTGAGGGAGAGGCGGCGTTCGGCCTCGGCCTTGAGGTCCGACACCTTGCCGTAGAGGGTGGCGCCGGTGGGGCAGACCTCGGCACAGGCGGCGTACTTGCCTTCCGGCAGGCGGTGGCGGCACAGCTCGCACTTGCCGATCTTGCCGGTGGCGGAGGAGTAGTCGTACTTGGGAATGCCGAAGGGACAGGCGGCAACGCAGTAACGGCAGCCGATGCAGGCGTCGGCGTCGTAGCCGACGATGCCGGTGACCGGGTCCTTGGTCATGGCCGACACCGGGCAGGCCGAGACGCAGGAGGGATCGTTGCAGTGCAGGCAGGAGGTCTTCATGAAGGCGTAACCGTTGTCCGGATCGTCCTTCGTCTCCATGGTGCCGCTGCGGAACATCTTGATGACGTTGAAGGTCTTGGCGGTGGTATCCAGGGGCGTATCCCACAGCTGTTCAGGCGTGGAGAACTCCGCCGGGTTGCCATTGACCTCCTTGCAGGCGGCGACGCAGGCCTTGCAGCCGACGCACAGGGTGGCGTCGTAGAGCAGGCCGAGGGCGCCCTCGGGCTGGGGATTGTTGTCCCGGGCGCAGGCCGGGCCACTCACCGAAACGGAGACCGCAGCCGCGGCTGCGCCCCCCGCCAGCGTCCCTTTCAGGAAATTGCGACGGGAAGTCATGGTCACACCTTCTCGGCGGGTTTCTGTTCGGAAGACTGCTTGGCCTTCTCCGCCTCCTCGGCGGCGTGGGAGAGACCCAGGTTCTTCGCCACCATGGCCCCGGCCCCGGCGGCGGCACCAGCCACGGCAGCCAGCACGGCGGCGGCACCGAGGGAGGCGCCCTTGCCCTGTTCCTCGACGATGCGCGGGAAGGAGGCGGGCGGGGCGTAGGTCATGACCTTGGCGGTCTGGTGGATGGGCTTCTGGAAGCCCACGCCCTGCTCCGTACAGCCGATGCAGGGGTGGCCGCAGGCCACGGGCCAGGTGCCGGCGCCGGCGTCGCCGAAGAGGATGGTGGGACAGTTGGCGTAGGTCTCGGGACCCTTGCAGCCCAGCTTGTACAGGCAGTAGCCCTTGCGGTGGCCCTCGTCGCCGAACTCCATGGCGAAGCGGCCGGCGTCGAAGTGGGCGCGGCGCTCGCAGTTCTCGTGCACCAGGCGGGAATAGGCGAACTTGGGACGGCCCAGCTCATCCACCGGCGGCAGCTGGCCGAAGGTGAGGAAGTGCACCACGGTGGAAAGGAAGTTGTAGGGGTTGGGCGGACAGCCGGGAATGGTCACCACCGGCTTGTCGATGATCTTGTTCACCCCCACGGCCCCGGTGGGGTTGGGGTCGGTGGAAGGCATGCCGCCCCAGGAGGCACAGGAGCCGATGGCGATGATGGCGGCGGCGTCGGTGGCGCATTCCTTGACGATGTCGATGGCGGTCTTGCCGCCCACCTTGCAGTAGATGCCGCCATCCTTGGTCGGGATGGCACCTTCCACCACCAGCAGGTACTGGCCCTTGTTGGCCTTCATGGCGGCCTGCTTGGCGGCCTCGATCTGGTGGCCGGCGGCGGCGAAGAGGGTCTCGTGGTAGTCGAGGGAGATGACGTCGAGAATCAGCTTCTCGATGGTGGGATGCTCGGCCCGCAGCATGGATTCGGTACAGCCGGTGCATTCCTGGAAGTGCAGCCAGATGACGGAGGGGCGCTTCTTCACCGCCACCGCCTCGGCCACCGCGGCCTCGGCCCCGGCCGGCAGGCCCAGGGTGGCGGCCATGGCCGTACAGAACTGGAGGAATTCCCGGCGGCCCATTTCCAGGCGCTTGGCCGCCTCGATGACGTGCTCGTGGATTTCCAGGGACTGGAGTTTTTGCTCTTGCATGGCCTCACCCTCGGTCTGTTGCCCCGTTCCCACGGGGCTATTTGCATGGTTGCGCGGGGATCGCCGCGCCCTTATTGGGGTGGGACGATTACAAGAACCGTGCCAGACAGGGCAAAACCATAACAATCAAGCAGCTACGGAACTCGCGTGAAATGGCGTTTCATAAAGTTGTAAACCTTGCGACGTCACAAAGCCGACACCTGGAAACTTTCTTTCCACTCTGCAAAGATGACAGATGCAAACAGTTCCCACCCAGGCCCTGGCGACGACCACCTCGGACACCCCTTGCCTCCGGGGCAGGCGACAAGCGCCTCCCGGCCATGCCATGGCTGGAGGCCAGGAACGGCGCCGGCCTCCAGCCACCCCAAACCCGCATCAATCCCGGACCCGCACCACTCCCCCGCTGCGGCAGCGGAGGCCACCGGCAGCAGCGCCGGGCCGGGGTGCTAGAATCCGGGCTCGTTGCCGCCTTTGCCGACCACCCTGACCCGCCGGGCCCGATGCCTTCCTCCCTCACTTCCCTCCTCGCCGCCACCGACATTCCGGGCCACATGCTGGTCATCGCCCTGCTCCTGGCGGCCATCTGCACCGGTTTCATCTTCCGCTTCGTCCTGCCCGCCCTGGGCCTGGGCCGCCTCTTCCGCCGCACCATCGGGCAGCTGGAGCAGCTGCGGGAGAGCGGCGGCAACCCAGATCCCCAGCAGATCGGCCGCGACATCATGGGCGCCCCGCCCCTGGCCCACCTGTGGCGCGAATACGCCCAGACCCTGCACCCGACCCGCACCGAGGCCGGCCCCCGCTGGCGCGCCACGGCCCTGGCGGAAAGCTTCCTTACCGAACAGGCCCTGGTGGATACGCCCCTGCGGGCCGAGTTCTACAAGCACCTGCCGGGCATCCTCACCGGCATCGGCATCCTCGGCACTTTTTCCGGCCTCATCGTCGGCCTCACCCACTTCGAGGTTTCCGCCAGCGCCGACGTGGTGCGGGGCAGCCTCAGGGAGCTGATCCAGGGCGTCGGCCACGCCTTCAAGATTTCCGCCATCGCCATCGGCCTGGCCATGCTCCTCACCTGGGTCGAAAAATCCCTGGTGGTGGCCCGCTACCGCCAGGTGGAACGCCTCAACCAGCTCATCGACAGTCTCTTCGACACCGGCATCGGCGAGGAATACCTGGCCCGCCTGGTGGGCGCCAGCGAGGGCGCCGCCCAGCAGGCGGCACAACAGGCCGCCCAGCTGCGCCAGGCCCTGGTGGCGGAAATGCGCCAGGCCATGGCCAGCCTGCTGGAGCAGCAGCAACAGGCCGGCCAGCGCCAGCTGGAAAACATGACGGCAGGCCTGGCCGGCGCCGTCGGCGACAGCATCCGCGCCCCCCTGGAGCGCCTGACCCAGACTCTGGAACGGATGGAGGCCCAGCAGGGCAAGGCGGTGGCCGGCGGCATCAGCCAGGCCCTGGACGGCCTGCTGGGCAATGTGGGCCAGCAGATCGGCGAACAGCTGGGACGCCAGGAGCGGGAAGCAGAACAGCGCCAGGAGCGCCTGCTGCAAAGCCTGGAAGCCACCGGCCAACGTTTCGAGGCCAGCAGCCAGCGTCTGGAAAAAGCCATCCAGGAATCCATGGCCCAGCTGGCCGGCCAGCTCGCCCAGCAGGTGGCCGGCGTCTCCGAGGCCATCGGCGGCGGCCAACAGGCCCAGCAGGAGCGCCTGACGGAGCAGACCGACAAGCTCATGGGCAAGGTGGCCGGCCATCTGCAGGGCGTCACCACGGAGCTGAAAAATGCCGCCGCCACCCTGGAAGGCTGCGTCGCCAGCTTCAACCGGGCCGGCAGCCAGGCCATGGGCCAGCTCAGCGCCGGCGCCGAAGCCGTGCAACTGGCCTGCGGCGGTTTCGCCGCCGCCGGGCGCAGCTTCGACCACACCGCCCAGACCGTGGCCGAGGCCGGGCGTGCCATCCAGAGCGCCGCCGGCAGCCTGGCCGCCGCCAGCGCCGGCAACGGCCAGCTGCTGGAACAGCAGCACAAGGTCGGCGCCAGCCTGCGGGAACTGCTGCAGGAAGTGCAGGGCACGGTGGCCCTGGCCCAGCGGGAGGCCGCCCTCAACAGCGAGGTAGTGGGCCGCCTGGAAAGCGCCGCCCAGTCCCTCGCCCGGGCCGAGCAGCGGGCCGACGTCTATCTGCAGGGCGTCAGCGAAGTCCTGGCCAAGGCCCACGGCGCCTTCGCCGACAACGTGGAGCGTTCCCTCAAGGCCGGCAACGCCCAGTTCCAGCGGGAGTTGGCCGAGGCCGTGGGCTACCTGAAGGACGCCATCGAACACCTGGGCGACGTCCTCGCCGACGGCAAGGGCTAAACCGCCGCCATGATCGGACTCCTGCCCGGCAAGCGCCGCGCCCGCCGCGAGGAAGGGGAAAAGCCCTTCTGGATTTCCTTTTCCGACCTCATGTCGGGCCTCATGGTGCTGTTCCTGGTGGCCATGACTGTGGCCCTGCTGGCGGTCACCCACGAGATTTCCGAAAGCGAGCGGGAAAAGACCCGGCGCGAGGAAGACATCCGGGAGGTGCTGCAGCGGGTGCGGGACATGACCCGGGACTTCCCCGGCGTCACCCTGCGCGGCCAGTCCGTGGACTTCGGCGAACGGGCCCGCTTCGACACCAACAGCCACAAGCTCTCCGCCGAACAGGCCCGCCTGCTGCGGCAACTGGTGCCGAAGATCCTGGCCCTGGCCCGGGACCCGGTGGCCGGCAAATGGCTGAAGCAGATCGTGGTCGAGGGCTTCGCCGATGCCCGGGGCAGCTACCTGTACAACCTCAATCTCAGCCTGCAGCGCTCGGAGCGGGTCCTCTGCGCCCTCCTCGCCAGCCCGGCCGGCAGCGCCGACGCCCTCTCGGAGACGGACCAGCAGACGGTGCGGGAACTGTTCCTGGTAGGCGGCTCCTCCTTCAATTTCCAGAAGGCCAGCGCCGAGGAAAGCCGCCGCATCGAACTGCGCCTGGAATTCCGCGATCTCGGCGAACGGACTCCGGCCCTGCGGCCGCGGCTCCAGGAAGGGGACAGCCGCTGCCCCCTGGACGCCCCGTGAGCCAGGCCGGCAGCGACCTGCAGGCCCTCGCCCTGGCCCTGGGGGAGCCCTGCCCCTGGCTGGACCCTGCAGCCGACCCCGCCAATCCGGCGCCCATGACCCGGGCCCTGCAGCGCATCCGCCTGGCCTTCGGCGACAGCGGCGCCCTGGCCGCCTCGCCCCGCTCCGCCCGGGCCCTGCTGGCCTTCCGCAGCGGCGACAGACTGCGCTTCATCGACCTCAAATACCTGTGTCACGCCGTGGACCGGCCCAATCCCTGGGACGGCCGGCGCCTGCTGCAGGACGCCCAGCTCCTGCAACGGCTGCTGCAGCAGGTGGATGCCTGGCAGGGCGAGCCCCGCCGCTTCCGCCAGTGCTACCGGGGCCTGCTGCAGGCCTACAGCGGAGCGGCGGCCGGCCCCGGCCGGACCCTGCTGGGCGACTATCTGCGGCGGCATCGGCAGTACGTCGCCGCATCCCAGCCGCCCCTGGAATGGACCCGGGAGCTGGCCCGGCACCCGGCCCTGGCCGATGGCAAAGACTGAGGCACAAAAGCAGAACGGCGCACCGAGGTGCGCCGTTCTTTTTTCCCGCCGCTGCAGTTTCAGTAACCGATGATGAAATCGGCCACATCCACCCGCACCGTATCGCGGCCCAGGGCCAGGGCGGCGTTACGGGTGAAGTCCTTGGCCCAGCCGCCGGCCTCGGCGAAGCGGGCTTCGCCGCCGTACTTGGCGACGTTGAGTACCTTGTCGATGATCAGGACCTTGCCCACCGGATTGGAGGGTTCGCATTCCAGGGTGACGAATTCCTTGTCGAACCAGCGACGGGCCTCTTCCACGGTCTGGCCGCCGAGGTCTGCCTGGGTGAACTTGAATTCGTACTCCTTGCCTTTGCCGAAAACGACAATGACGGTGTGGGACATGGATCTCCTCCATAAGGTTAGAATTGTACGGTCTATTCTATGCCCTTTTCCGTACGCTGTGGAATGGTCCACAATGCGTCCTCGATCCTGCCTTGGCGGCCGCTTCCCTCGCGGGAAGAAAGCCGCCGGCAAAGATCATTTTACGAATGTAAACAGCCCATGACCCTGAGCGACGACGAGGCCGGCATCATCCGCGGCCGGCTGCACGAGCTGGAAGTGGAACACCGGGACCTGGACCTGGTGATCGAACACCTCACCGCCAACCCGCCGCCGGACCAGCTCCTGGTGCGGCGCCTGAAAAAGCGCAAGCTGCAGCTCAAGGACCGCATCAGGCTGCTGGAAGACATGCTGCTGCCGGACATGCCGGCCTGACAGCCCAAGAACAACGAGACCCTCAGGAGAACGCCCATGGCCGGTAAGGACGGCTACACCCTCGACACCCTGGCCCTGCACGCCGGCCAGGTGCCCGACCCGCAGTACGGCGCCCGCGCCACCCCGATCTACCTGTCCACCTCCTTCGTCTTCAAGGATTCCGACCAGGCCGCCGCCCTCTTCAACATGGAACGGGCCGGCCACGTCTATTCCCGCATTTCCAATCCCACCGTGTCGGTGCTGGAGGAGCGCATCGCCGCCCTGGAAGGCGGCGTCGGCGCCATCGCCACCGCCAGCGGCCAGGCCGCCATGCACCTGGCCGTGGCCACCCTGATGGGGGCCGGCAGCCACATCGTCGCCTCCGGCGCCCTCTACGGCGGCAGCCACAACCTGCTGGACTACACCCTGCGCCGCTTCGGCATCGAGACCACCTTCGTCCCCACCCGGGACGTGGACGCCTGGCGCGCCGCCATCCGCCCCAACACCCGCCTGCTCTTCGGCGAGACCCTGGGCAACCCGGGCCTGGATGTGCTGGACATCCCCCGTATCGCCGCCCTGGCCCACGAACACGGCCTGCCCCTGCTGGTGGACTCGACCTTCACCAGCCCCTACCTGCTGAAGCCCTTCGAGCACGGCGCCGACCTGGTCTTCCACTCCGCCACCAAGTTCCTCTGCGGCCACGGCACCGCCGTCGGCGGCGTACTGGTGGATTCGGGCAATTTCGATTGGGAAGCCTCAGGTAAATTCCCCACCCTGACCGAGCCCTACGATGGTTTCCACGGCATGGACTTCGCCGAGGAATCCACCGTCGCCGCCTTCCTGCTGCGGGCCCGACGCGAAGGCCTGCGCGACTTCGGCGCCTGCATGAGCCCCATGAACGCCTTCCAGATCCTGCAGGGCGTGGAAACCCTGCCCCTGCGCATGCAGCGCCATGTGGAAAACGCCCGCAAGCTGGTGGATTTCCTCGCCGCCCACGAGGCGGTGGAAAGCGTCGCCTACCCGGGCCTGGAAAGCCACCCGGACCATGCCCTGGCCCAGAAGCTATTGCCCCGCGGCTGCGGCTCCGTCTTCAGTTTCAGCGTCAAGGGCGGCCGCCCCGCCGGCAAGAAATTCATCGAGACCCTGAAGCTCTTCTCCCACCTGGCCAACGTGGGCGATGCCAAGTCCCTGGTGATCCACCCGGCCTCCACCACCCACTTCCGCATGTCCGACGAGGCCCTGCTGGCGGCCGGCATCGGCGCCGGCACCATCCGCCTCTCGGTGGGCCTGGAAGATGCGGACGACCTCATCGAAGACCTGTCCCGGGGCCTGGCCGCTGCGGCCAAGGCTGCGGCATAAGGAGGGGCCATGGAACTGATCGTCCGCGACACCAAGATTTACGCCTATACCGGCGGCAAGACCTTCGACCCGCAAAAGCCCGCCCTGGTCTTCCTCCACGGCGCCGCCAACGACCACACGGTGTGGGGCCTGCAGAGCCGCTATTTCGCCAACCACGGCTACAGCGTGCTGGCGGTGGACCTGCCCGGCCACGGCCTCTCCGGCGGCGAACCCCTGACTTCCATCGGCGCCCTGGCCGACTGGGTGGCCGATCTGCTGGATGCGGCCGGCGTGGAAAAAGCCGTGCTGGCCGGCCACTCCATGGGCTCCCTGACCGCCCTGGAAGCCGCCGCCCGCCACCCCGGCCGTATCGGCAAGATCGCCCTGCTCGGCAGCGCCGTGCCCATGGCCGTCTCCGAACAGCTCCTGGCCGCCGCCAAGGACAAGCCGGAAAAGGCCTACCGCATGATCAACCAGTGGTCCAACGCCCAGGGCCTGGGCGGCAACACCGTGCCCGGCGCCTGGCAGCCCGGGGCCAGCCTGGCCCTGATACGCCGCGCCCGGGCCGGCTCCCTGTTCGTCGACCTCTCCAACTGCAACGACTACCAGACCGGTCTGGAAGCCGCCGCCAAGGTGCAATGCCCGGCCCTGCTGGTGATCGCCAAGCGGGACCTGATGACCCCGCCCCGGGCCGCCGGCGATCTGGCCAAGGCCTTGCCGGACGTGCGCAAGGCCGAGATCGACGGCGCCGGCCATGCCATGATGGCGGAACAGCCGGACCGGGTACTGGACGCCCTGCGGGCCTTCCTCCTCTGACCATTGCCAAGAGACCACTGCCATGAACGCCAACGCCCTGCCCCGCCGCCTACTCCGCCCGCTGCAGACCCTCGCCGGCCTGATGCTGGCCGGGGCATTGCTGGCGGCCCCGGTCCAGGCCCAGGAGATTTACCAGGCCAAGAGCCAGACCCTCTACCTGCCCATCTATTCCCACCTCTGGCACGGCAACCTGGACAAGAGCGGCAATCCGGACAAGTCCTACCTGTCGGCCCTGGTCAGCGTGCGCAACACGGATACGAAGAACCCCATCAAGGTGCTCTCGGCCCGCTACTACGACACGGACGGCAAGCTGCTCAAGGATTTCGTGCCCAAGGTGCGCACCATTCCGCCCCTGGGCACCCTGGAGCTGTTCATCGAGCGGCGGGAGGACGAAGGCGGTTCCGGCGCCAACTTCCTCATCCGCTGGCAGGCCGAGGCCACCGTGAACACGCCCCAGGTGGAAGCGGTGCATGTGGACCTCTACAGCACCAAGGCCCTGTCCTTCATCACCTCCGCCCGGCCCATCGCCGAGTAAGCCCGCCGCCACCAGGCCCATGCCCCGGGCACGACGCCGGGGCATGCCTGGAGCGCCTTATCCGGCGCGCCTCTCCGGCATGACCGGGCTACGCACCAGGACCACCACCGCGCCCAGGATGAGGGCGCCGCCGGCCAACTGCCAGCCCCCCACCACCTCCCCGAGAAACAGGGCCGCCAGCACCAGGGTCACCACCGGCTCCAGGGTGGACAGGGTGGCCGCATCCGCCGCCCCCAGCTTGGCCATACCGGCGAAGAACCCCACCATGCCGACGATGGTGGAAAACACCACGATTCCCAGCACCGCCGCCCATCCAGCCAGGGAAGCCGGCCACGGCGAGGCGGCATGGAAAGCCAGCACGCCGAACACCACCGCCGCCGCCAGCATGATCACGGCAGCCGAGGCCAGGGCCCCGGCCCGGGCCGTCAGGCGCTCTCCGGCCAGGATATAGACCGAGTAGATGAGGGCTGCCGCCAGGCCCAGGCCGATGCCCAGGGGCGTGCCCGCCAGGCTGCCGCCGATGGTCAGCAGGGTGCCGACGAAGGCGGCCCCCACCGCCAGCAGCTTGCGCCCGCTGAGCCGCTGGCGCCCCAGCAGGGCCGCGAGCAAGGTCACCAGTACCGGATAGAGATAGAGCAGTACCGCCGTGAGTCCGGCCGAGGCATGGCGCAGGGCGGCAAAGTAGCAGTAGGACTGGCCCACGTAGCCGATCCCGCCCATGGCCGCCAGCCCGGGCCAGAGGGCCGGGGCCGGCCAGGCCTGGCGCCGCCAGCGCAGGATCAGGGCGAGGCAGGCGCCGCCCAGGGCAAAGCGCAGGAAGAGCAGGGTTTCCAGGCCGACGCCCTCGGCATAGGCCAGCTTGGCGAAAATGGCCATGGCGCCGAAACCGGCGGCGGAAGCGGCAATCCACAGCCCTCCGCGGAGACGCTGGGGCAATGCCCTCATGGCTGGCCGTCGTCGGCGGGGGGACGGTTTTGCGGCGGCCGGGCGAAGAGCCAGAAACAGGCGCCGAAAATGGCGGCGATGCCGATTTCCCAAAGGAAGGGGAAAGACCAGACGAGCAGGACGGAGGCGGCGATCACCGCCAGAAGCTTGAGCCAGACCATGGGTGTGGAGCGGAAATGGAGTCAGGCTCCATTATGCCCGCCCCGGACGGGGCGGGCGGCGGGGAATCAAAGCAGGAAGCTGCCCAGATACCAGGCACCGGCTGCAATGAGGGCCCTGCAGGGGATGGTGAGGATCCAGGCCCAGACGATGCCGCCGGCGATGCCCCAGCGCACGGCGTTGAACTTGCGCGCGGAGCCGACGCCGACGATGGCGCCGGTGATGGTGTGGGTGGTGGACACGGGAATGCCCAGGGCCGTGGCCAGGAACAGGGTGATGGCCCCGCCCGTCTCGGCGCAGAAGCCGCCCACGGGCTTCAACTTGGTGATCTTCTGGCCCATGGTCTTGACGATGCGCCAGCCGCCGAACATGGTGCCCAGGCCGATGGCCACGTAGCAGCAGACCACCACCCAGACGGGGATGGGGTCGCTGGACTGGGACAGGCCGGCGGCGATGAGCAGCATCCAGATGATGCCGATGGTCTTCTGGGCGTCGTTGCCGCCGTGGCCCAGGCTGTAGAGACCGGCGGAAACCAGCTGCAGGCGGCGGAACCACTTGTCCACCTTGCGCGGCGTGGTGCGGAAGAACAGCCAGGACACCGCCACCATGAGCAGGGTGCCGAGGATGAAGCCGAGCAGGGGGGAGACGAAAATGAAGGCCACGGTCTTCAGGATGCCGGCGACGATCAGGGCATCGGGACCGGACTTGGCCAGGGCCGCCCCCACCAGACCGCCGATGAGGGCGTGGGAGGAGGAGGACGGGATGCCGTAGAACCAGGTCACCAGGTTCCACACCACGGCCCCCATGAGGGCACCGAAGATGACGATGTGGTCCACGATGGCCGGATCGATGGTGCCCTTGCCAATGGTGGTGGCCACCTTCAACTGGAAGATGAAGATGGCGACGATGTTGAAGAAGGCGGCGAAAGCCACCGCCTGGTGGGGCTTCAGGACCCCGGTGGAAACCACGGTGGCGATGGAGTTGGCGGCATCGTGAAAGCCGTTCATGAAATCGAACGCCAACGCCAGCACCACCAGGAGCACCACGACTCCCAGGCTGATTTCGAGACCAGTCATGGTTATCGCTTAGGAGTTTTCGAGGACGATGCCTTCGAGGATGTTGGCCACATCCTCACAGCGGTCGGTCACGGTTTCCAGCAGTTCGTAGATGGCCTTGAGCTTGATCAGCTGGCGCACGTCCGGCTCGTCGCGGAACAGGCGGGACATGGCGGAACGCATGACGCGGTCGGCGTCGGACTCCAGGCGGTCGATTTCCTCGCAGGTCTTGAGGATGGCCGGACCCTGGTCGGCGTTGGGCAGCAGGGAGACGGCCCAGCGCACCCGGTCGCAACAGGAGACACAGATCTCGGCCAGCTGGATGGCTTCCGGGGTGCCCTTGCGGATGTCGTAGAGGGAGACGGTCTGGGTCACGTCCTGGATCAGGTCCAGGATGTCGTCCATGCCGGTGATGAGGGAGTGGATCTCGTCCCGATCCAGGGGGGTGATGAAGGTCTTGTGCAGCAGGGCGACCGTCTCGTGGGTGATCTTGTCGGCCCGGCTTTCGGCGGTATCCACTGCGTCGGCGGCCTGGGTGGCCTCTTCGGGGTTACGTCCCAGATGGTTGATGAAGGTGGCCAAGGCTTGACCACCCTGCACGATCTGTTCTGCGTGAGCGTTGAACAGGTCGAAAAACTTGCCCTCTTGGGGCATCAGACGTCCGAACATGAATTTTGAGTTTAGGTTTTGTGACAGAACGAGATTTTAGCACGGCAGCCCCCGGCAAGCTGCGCCCTTACGGCTTGCCGCTCTGCTGTTTTTGTTGCGGATGCCGCGGAAGCTGCGCCAGCACTCGATTCTGCCCGGTGACGAAGCGAATTTCCTCCACCTCGCCGATGAGGTAGCGCTTCTTCAGGGTGAAATCCGTGGGCCGGGCATGGATGGCCTTCCAGAAGGTTGTGCTCTCGGAAACGTAGGGCTCCTGCAGGTGCACCCGGGCGATCAGGCTCACCGCCCCCGGTTCCAGCAGGGGCGCCGCCTGCTCCGGCTCCAGGGTCAGCTCGGCGTCGAAGCCGGCTTCGTCGTCGGTACCCCGGGGCATGAAGTCGTAGAGATTGTCGAAGGCCAGGAAATAGTCGTAACGCCAGAGCACCCGCATGGTTTCCGGCTCGCCGATCTTGTCCTCCCCCACATAGCTGTCCCGCTCCTCGTTCACGCTGCCCAGGGGCAGATACTTGAAGCGGTAGTAATCCTCGCTGGCCGGATCGGCCAGGGGCCGCCAGCTCCAGCCTTCGGTCAGCTGGTTGAAGGCCATGGGGTAGTGCAGGTGCAGGCGCCGGCTGGCCGCATCGTAGGAGACTTCCAGCCCAGAATCGGGAGCCGCCGCCAGGAGGATGTCCTCGCCCCGCCCTTCCCCGGCCGCCACGGCCTGGTAGGAGGCCACCGGGCTGGGCCAGGGCGCCGCCTGGAGGGAACCGGCAAGGAACAGCAGCAGGAAGCCGCGCAGGAGCAGGCCGGGCTGGGTGGACGTCGGATGGGTCATGGTCGTTCTGCCAAAAAGGAGCCACCCTCCCCCGGGCAGCATGCGCCATGATCTGTCGGCGGGCCGGGAACAAACCATGATGCAAGTCAATTCACCGGCGGCCCGGAATCCTAGAGCAGGGGCGGCAATCCGGGCAGGGGCCGGAGCTGGCTCCAGCGCTCCGGGTCCGGCTCGGTGCACAGCTGGCGGAGAAAATCCCAGGCCGCCTCCAGGTGCTGGCGCCCGGCGGGGCTGAGCCCCTCCCCCAACTCGAAGCGCTGGCCCCGCACGCAGAGGACGTAGGCCGGCGGCGGCGCCTGTTCCAGGGCCTGGCCATAGACGGCAAGCACGGCGCCGGGAGCCAGGGAATGGGTGCTGTGGGCCGGATTGAAGAGGGGCGTCACCGGGGCGAAGCTGAAAGGCGCCGGCGTGCCCTCCCCGGCATCGATGAAAAGGGCCAGGTCCCGACCCTGGAGGTCGATGGCGTGCTCGATCTGCAGCTGGAAATCCTCCACCGTCACCACCCCGGGCAGACGGGCCTGCTCCAGGCGCTGCAACAGCAGGGGCCCCAGGGCATCGTCGCCGCGGCTGGGGTTGCCGATGCCGAAGACCACCAGCCGGCGCGTCATCCCTTGACCCGGCGGTCCAGCAGGCGGCCGCTGCCGTCCAGCAGTTCCACGGTCAGGGGCATCTGGCCCAGGGCGTGGGTGGCGCAGGAAAGGCAGGGATCGAAGGCGCGGATGGCCACCTCGATATGGTTGAGCAGCCCTTCGGTGATTTCCCGGCCGTTCAGGTACTGGCGCGCCACCTGGCGCACCGCCTCGTTCATGGCCTGGTTGTTGTGGGTGGTGGAGACGATCAGGTTGGCCATGGTGACGAGGTCGTCCTCATCCACCTGGTAATGGTGGATCAGGGTGCCCCGGGGCGCCTCGATCACGCCCACGCCTTCGCGGCGGCGGTCGCCGCAGGACATCAGGTCGTCCCCCGGCAGGTCGTCGTCGGCCAGCAGTTCCTTGATGACTTCGGCGGCGTGCAGCATTTCGATCATGCGGGCCCAGTGGTAGGCCAGGGGCGCGTGCACCAGGCCGCCCTGGCCGTGGTCCATGAATTCGCGCCGCTCGATCTCGGCCAGGGGGCTGGGAATGAAGTCGCAGTTCTGCACCCGGGCCAGGGGGCCCACCTTGTACCAGCCCTGTTCCCGGCCCATGGCGGTCACATAGGGGAATTTCATGTAGCTCCAGGACTTCACCTCCTCGGTCAGCAGGTGGTGGTAGTTCTGGTAGTCCACGCCGTCTAGCAGCACCTTGCCGTCCCCGTCCCGCAGACGCAGGTGGCCGTGGTAGAAGTCCAGGGCACCATCGGCCCGCACCAGGCTGAAGAGGTTGGAGCGGAACAGCCCGAACTGGTCGTAGAGGGCCGGGTTGCTGGTATGCAGGCGCTTGGTCAGATGCACCGCGTCCCGGCTCCAGGCGATCATCTGCTCCACGTCCTGCAGCAGCATGGCCCGGTCGGCCGGGTCCAGGGCCTTGTTCACCCCGCCGGGAACGGCGCCGGTGCCGTGGATGCGCTTGCCGGAGGTGACGCGGATCACCTCCTGGCCGAACTTGCGCAGCAGGATGCCCTGCTTGGCCACCTCCGGATGGGCGGCGGCGACGCCGACGATGTTGCGCTGCCCCACGTCGGAATCGAAGCCGAACAGCAGGTCGGGCGAGGACAGGTGGAAGAAATGCAGGGCGTGGGACTGCAGCATCTGGCCGTAGTGCATGAGGCGGCGCATCTTTTCCGCCGTCGGCGTGATGCTGGCGGCGCCCACCACCAGGTCCAGGGCCTTGGAGGCCGCCAGATGGTGGGAGACGGGGCAGATGCCGCAGAGACGCTGCACCATCACCGGCACTTCCCAGTAGGGGCGGCCCTGGATGAATTTCTCGAAGCCCCGGAATTCGACGATGTGCAGGCGCACCTGCTGCACCTGGTTGTGATCGTCCAGCAGCAGGGTCACCTTGCCGTGGCCTTCGACCCGGGAAACAGGATCGATGGCGACGCGGCGCAGGTTGTCGGTCTGGGACGCGGTTTCAAGTTCGAACATGGTGGGCAAGCCTCAGTCGAAACGCAGGATGGGATGGGAAAGCCGGGGCGTGTGGCCGGCGATGAGGTCCGTCAGGAACTTCCAGATGGCCTCCCCCGAGGGCGGGCAGCCGGGAATGAAGTAATCCACCCGCACCACTTCGTGGATGGGATGGACCTTGTCCAGCAGCAGGGGCAATTCCGGGTCGTTGGGTACCTGGCCGCCGGGCAGGGATTCGACGCCGATGCAGGTGTGGTAGACCTCCTGCAGGCACTGGCCCACGTCCAGGTGGTTGCGCTGGGCCGGCAGGCCGCCGGTGACGGCGCAGGCGCCGAGGGCGATGAGTATCTTGCAGTGCTTGCGGAATTCCCGCAGCACATGGACATTCTCCGCATTGCAGACGCCGCCTTCGATGATGCCGATGTCGCAGGGGCCGCAGTGCTTGATGTCGGTCAGGGGCGAACGGTCGAATTCCACCAGTTCCACCAGTTCCAGCAGGTGCTCGTCGATGTCGAGGAAGGACATGTGGCAGCCGAAGCACCCGGCCAGGGAGGTGGTGGCGACCCGCAGCTTGCGTCCGGAAACGATCATTTTTCCACCTCTTCCATGGCTACCACGCTGATCGGCTTGGCGTCGTAGTCCCGCTCGCCGATGGGCCTGGCAAAGCCCTGGCGCTTGTGCAGGATGACGCCCACGGGACAGATGTTGGCCGCCCGGTCGCTGGCGGCAAAATCCGTGTCAGCCAGGCGGCCGCTTTCCGCATTGACCACCAGGTGCTTGTGGATGCCCCTATCGGTGAGGGCGAAGATGTTCTTGCCGTCGATGTCCCGGCTGGCCCGCACGCACAGCTCGCAGAAGATGCAGCGGTTGAAGTCCAGCAGGACGTCCGGATGGGAGGCATCCACCGGCCGGTTGGGATAGAAATGGTTGAAATGGGCGGAGAGCATTTCCAGGTCGTAGGCCAGGGCCTGCAACTGGCAGTTGCCGCTCTTCTCGCACGAGGGACAGAAATGGTTGCCCTCGACGAACAGCATCTGCAGCAGGGCCCGCCGCTCGCCGTTCATCTCCGGGGTGTTGCTCTCCACCTCCATGCCCTCCTTGGCCGGCATGGCGCAGGAGGAGACGTGGCGTCCGCCCACCTTGACGATGCACAGCTTGCAGGAACCGTGGGCCGGAAAATCCGGATGCCAGCACAGGTGGGGAATGTAGTGGCCAGCCTGGCGGGCGGCCTCCAGGATGGTCTGGCCGTCCTGGAAGACCACCGGTTTGCCGTCCAGCAGGAATTTCTTGGTATCGCTCATCGGTGGGCCTCCACGGAACTCAGGTGGGCGTCGGCATCGTCGCGCCCGGTCATGCGCCGGGCCTCGGCCAGGGACTGGTCCAGGTCGAAGGCGGGGGCGAAATCCAGGGACTGGAGCCGGCGCTCGTAGGCGGGGCGGAACTTGATCAGGGTCTCCACCACCGGGTTGGCGGCGGCCAGGCCCAGGCCGCAGTGGCTGGCCGCCTTGAGCAGGCGGTTGATCCACTCGATGTCGGCCAGGTCGTACTTGGCTCCGTGGCCGGTGGCCAGCTTGTCCATGAAGTTCCGCAGCAGGGAGGTGCCGACCCGGCAGGGGGTGCAAAAGCCGCAGCTCTCGTGGGCGAAGAAGTGGACGAAGTTGCGCGCCACCTCGAAGAGGTCCCGGCTGGTATCGAAGATCATGAAGGAACCGGCCGTCGGCACGTCCTCGTAGGCAATGCCCCGGTGGAACTCGTAGGACGCCAGGCAGGTGCCCGAAGCGCCGCCCACCTGGACCGCCTGCACGTCGGTGGCGCCGCAATCCTCCAGGATCTGCTCGATGGAAACGCCGAAGGGATACTCGTAGATGCCGGGAAAGGCGCAGTCGCCGGATATGGAGAGGAGCTTGGTGCCGGTGGACTGGGCAGTGCCGACGGCGGCGAAGCGCTCGGCTCCTTCCAGGGCGATCAGCACCGTCTTGGCCAGGGTTTCCACGTTATTGACCACCGTGGGCCGCCCCAGATAGCCCTTGATCACCGGGAAGGGCGGGCGGATGCGGGGCGTGCCCCGCTTGCCCTCGAGGGACTCGATCAGGGCCGTTTCCTCACCGCAGACATAGGCGCCGGCGCCCAGATGAATCTCGATGTCGAAATCGAAACTGGCCTGGCCCCGGATGCCCTGCCCCAGCAGCCCGGCCTCGCGGCGGCGCTGCAGGGCTGCCTCCAGGGGCTCCAGTAGGTAGCGGTATTCGCCCCGCAGGTAGAGGAAGCCCTGGCGGGCGCCGGTGGCGTAGGCCGCCAGGGTCATGCCCTCGAACACGTGGTCCGGGTATGAGGTCAGCAGCACCCGGTCCTTGAAGGTACCGGGCTCGCCTTCGTCCGCGTTGCAGACGATGACCCGCTCCTCACCGGGGGCGTTGCGGCAGGCCTCCCACTTGACCCCGGTGGTGAAGCCGGCGCCGCCGCGACCGCGCAGGCTGGACTTCTGCACCTCGCCCAGCCAGGCCTCGGGCCCCAGGGCCATGGCCGCCGCCAGGGCAGCCCCTGGCTCCAGCACGGTATTGAGCAGATCGTCCTTGCGGCGGATGTTGTCCTCCACCCGGAAGTATTCCTGGGGCCACAGGGACAGGGGCCGGCGGGAACGGATCAGCTCGCAGATTTCATTGACGCGCTGGTGGGTGAGACGGGTGATGGGGCGGCCATTGACCAGCAGGGCCGGGCCCTGGTCGCACATGCCGGTACAGGAGGTGACATCCACCGAGACCAGGCCGTCTTCCGACACCTTGCCCTGTTCGACCCACAGCTTCTGGCACATGGTGCCGAGCAGGTCCAGGTTGCCCAGGAGGCGGTCGGTGGCGTTGTCGGAGAAGAGCACCCGGTATTTGCCCACCGGCTGCAAATGGAGAAAGGAGTAGAAGCCGGCCACGCCCTCGACCCGGGCCCGGGGCAGCTTCAGGGCGGCGGCGATGGCGGTGAGGGCGGGAGGGGGGATGTAGCCCACCTGTTCCTGCACTTCCCGGAGAATTTGCAGCAGTTGGGTGGGGTCCCGGCGGCGTTTGCTCAAAACCGCCTCGAGGACTGCATCCAGAGAATTGGCAATCGGTTCCAAAATCCCTCCCCCTTGTAAGGTCATGCCGGAGGATTATAGGTATGGTCAATGCAAAAACGTTGACACAGCGCAAGCCGCTGTAACGGGGACGTCATCGGAACGAAATACCGGCTTATCCCTCGTCCGCTAAGGTCCTACTGCCACTAGGCCTTGATCTAGGTCAAAATCGATATGCTGCACCGCAACACAAAATGCGGCATGATAACGAATACAGGATTGCAATAACGGCCCCGGTCCAGACTGGACGCCGGATGGTTCACCTTCATTCAACTAACCTGGAGTTCTGCAAATGTTCAACCTCAACGGCAAAAAAGGCCTGGTCGTCGGTATCGCCAACAACAAGAGCATTGCCTACGGCTGCGCCAAGGCTTTCAACATCTGCGGCGCCGAACTGGCGGTCACCTACCTGAATGAAAAGGCCGAACCCCACGTGCGCCCCCTGGCCGAGCTGCTGGCCGCCCCCCTGGTGCTGCCCCTGGACGTGGAACAGGACGATCAGCTGGCAGCTGTTTTCGCCGCCATCGAACAGAAGTGGGGCAAGCTGGACTTCCTCCTGCACTCCATCGCCTTCGCCCCCAAGGAAGACCTGCACGGCCGGGTGGTGGACTGCTCCCGCCAGGGCTTCCTGCGGGCCATCGACATTTCCTGCCACTCCTTCATCCGCATGGCCAAGCTGGCCGAGCCCCTGATGAAGGACGGCGGCTCCCTGCTGACCATGAGCTACCTGGGTGCCGATGAAGTGGTGGACAACTACGGCATGATGGGCCCGGTGAAGGCCGCCCTGCAGGCTTCCACCCGCTATCTGGCCACCGAGCTGGGCCCCAAGGGCATCCGGGTGCACGCCATCTCCCCGGGCCCCCTGGCCACCCGCGCCGCCTCCGGCATCGCCCACTTCGACGATCTGATGAAGGACGCCGTGGAACGGGCCCCCCTGCACCGCCTGGTCTCCATCGACGACGTCGGCGCCCTGGCCGCCTACCTGTGCAGCGATGTGGCGAAGACCCTGACCGGCGGTACCATCTACATCGACGGCGGCTACAACATCGTCGGCTAAGAGCTCCACACAATCGAAAAAACGGGAGGCGCCATGCACGCTGAGCACACCGAGCAGTACATCGAAAACAAGACTTTCGACGAAATCCAGGTGGGAGATTCTTCCACCCTGATCCGGACCCTGCGTCCGGAAGACATCAAGCTGTTCGCCATCATGTCGGGGGATGTGAATCCCTCCGTGGTGGACCCGGAATTCGCCCAGAGCGGCATTTTCCGGGAGGTGGTGGCCCACGGCATGTGGAGCGGCGCCCTCATTTCCACCGTGCTCGGCACCCAGTTCCCGGGGCCGGGCACCATCTACATCGACCAGTCCCTGCATTTCTCCCGACCGGTCACCATCGGCGACACGGTGACCATCACCATCACCGCCAAGCAGAAGTTCGACCACAACAAGCACATTCTCTTCGACTGCCAATGCACCAACCAGGAAGGCCTGCAGGTGGTCAGCGGTACCGCCGAGGTGCTGGCGCCGACGGAGAAGATCCGCCGCGAGCGGGTGCATCTGCCCGAATTCACCATCAGCGACAAGGAAGCCCGCTACCAGGCCCTGCTGGCCACCGCCGCTGGCCTGGAACCCATTCCCGTGGCCGTGGCCCATCCCTGCGATGCCGAATCCCTGAAGGGCCCCATCTTCGCCGCCCGGGCCGGCCTCATCGAACCCTTCCTGGTGGGCCCGGAGGCCAAGATCCGCTCCGTCGCCGAAGAGAACGGCCTGGACCTGACCGGCATCCGCATCGTCAACACCCGCCACAGCCACGAATCCGCCGCCATGGCCGTGACCCTGGTGCGCAACGGCGACTGCGAAGCCCTGATGAAGGGTAGCCTGCATACCGACGAACTGATGGGCGAGGTGGTGTCCCGGGCCAACGGCCTGCGCACCTCCCGCCGCATCTCCCACGTCTTCTACATGGACGTACCCACCTATCCCAAGCCCATCATGATCACCGATGCGGCCATCAACATCGCGCCGACCCTGGAAGACAAGGTGGACATCATCCAGAATGCCATCGATCTCTTCCACATCCTGGGCAACCCGGAACCCAAGGTGGCCATCCTTTCCGCCGTGGAAACGGTCAATCCCAAGATCCAGTCCACCCTGGATGCCGCCGCCCTGTGCAAGATGGCCGACCGGGGCCAGATCAAGGGCGGCCTGCTGGACGGCCCCCTGGCCTTCGACAACGCCGTTTCCCTGGTGGCTGCCAAGACCAAGGGCATCAAGTCCGCCGTCGCCGGTCAGGCCGACATCCTGGTGGTGCCTGACCTGGAGTCCGGCAATATGGTGGCCAAGCAGCTGGAATACCTGGCCAACGCCCTTTCCGCCGGCGTCGTGCTGGGCGCCAAGTGCCCCATCGTGCTGACCTCCCGCGCCGACACCGCCGAGACCCGCACCGCGTCCTGCGCCATTGCCGCCCTGATGGCCCACGCCTACCGGAAGCAGAACCAATGACCCGCGCCGTCCTCACCCTCAACGCCGGCTCCTCCTCCATCAAGTTCTCCCTCTACGAGCTGGAGAACGGCGGCGGCATCGCTGCGGAACCCGTGCTCTCCGGCCAGATCGACGGCATCGGCGTCAAGGCCCACATCAAGGCCAAGGACGACAAGGGCAAGAAGCTGGACGACGTGGACATCCCGCTCCAGGGCGATGCGGAAAGCCAGCACCACGAGGCCCTGGAGTTCCTCATCTCCTGGCTGCACGACCATGAAAAGGGCTGGAAGATCGTGGCCGTGGGCCACCGGGTGGTCCATGGCGGCGAGCGCTATTCGCGCCCCATGAAGCTCGACGACAACATCATCGAGCACCTGACCCGGCTCATTCCCCTGGCGCCCCTGCACCAGCCCCACAACCTGGACGGCGTCGATGCCCTGCGCACCATGATGCCGGAAGTGCCCCAGGTGGCCTGTTTCGACACCGCCTTCCACCGTACCCAGGCCCCCGTGGCCCAGGCCTTTGCCCTGCCCCGCTGGATCACCGGCGAAGGGGTCAAACGCTACGGCTTCCACGGCCTCTCCTACGAGTACATCGCCCGGGTGCTGCCGGACTACTCGCCCCGAGCCAATGGCCGGGTGGTGGTGGCCCACCTGGGCAACGGCGCCTCCATGTGCGGCATGGTGGATCGCAAGAGCCAAGTGTCCACCATGGGCTTCACCGCGGTCGAGGGCCTGATGATGGGCACCCGTACCGGCGCCCTGGACCCGGGCGTGATGCTGTACCTGATGGAAAACAAGGGCATGGACGTGAAGGCCCTGACCAAGCTGCTGTACAAGGAGTCGGGCCTGCTCGGCGTTTCCGGCATTTCCCCGGACATGCGCACCCTGCTGGCCAGCGACAAGCCGGAAGCCAAGGAGGCGGTGGATCTCTTCTGCTACCGCGTGGTGCGGGAGCTGGGTTCCCTGGCGGCCGCCATCGGCGGCATCGACGCCCTGGTGTTCACCGGCGGCATCGGCGAGCACGCAGCCGAAGTGCGCCGTCGCGTCTGTCTGCAGGCCTCCTGGCTGGGCATCAGCATCGACGAATCGGCCAACGCTCTGCACGCCAACCGCATCAGCGAACCCCGCAGCACCGTGGACGTGCTGGTCATCCCCACCAACGAGGAATGGATGATCGCCCGCCACACCGCCACCCTGCTCAACCTGTAATAGCCGCAACACCCCTCGGCGGTCCGGACTCCCGGACCGCCACCGCCGCCCTTGGACGGCCCCGGCCATCGGCCAATCTCCCCACCGGATTTTGCGACCGGACTACCCCGGACCACCCCCTCCTCCCCCGCCCGCCCCCTAGGTATTTTTTGTTCCACCGGCTGCAAACGGAACCACAGTTTTATTGTCAAAAAATGTGCCAATCCTGATTTTTCCAGCCTTTCCGCGAACCACCCCGGGAACAGCGCAACAACTACATCTAGTCAAGCATTTGCCTAGCACCACTACATGTAGTAGCTTTACCTCCCATTCGACTCCGGACTACCGGGGCATATTACCAACCGCATACCCACATTTTTGGAGAGGAAACCCATGAATCAGGTCGCCGAACAGCTCTCCCTGTCCGCCATTCCCGAAGCACCCGAATTTGCCCCGCTGCCCGAGCAGGAAATCTCCACCGAAGTGCTGGTGGAAAAGTACGCCAAGGGCAAGGAAATGAACGTGCATGACGTGCGCCGCCGCGTTGCCCGCGCCCTGGCCGCCGTCGAACACGAGAAGGACCGGGCCAAGTGGGAAGAAAAATTCCTCTGGGCCCAGGAAAACGGTTTCGTCCCCGCCGGCCGCATCAACTCCGCCGCCGGCACCGATCTCGCCGCCACCCTGATCAACTGCTTCGTGCAGCCGGTCGGCGACTCCATCGTTGAAGTGGTGGACGGCCGTCCCGGCATCTACACCGCCCTGGCCCAGGCCGCCGAGACCATGCGTCGCGGTGGCGGCGTCGGCTACGACTTCTCCTCCATCCGCCCCGTAGGCGCCCAGGTCAAGGGCACCCAGTCCCGTGCCTCCGGCCCCGTCTCCTACATGCGCGTCTTCGACCGCTCCTGCGAGACCGTGGAATCCGCCGGCGCCCGCCGCGGCGCCCAGATGGGCGTGCTGCGCTGCGACCATCCGGACATCGAGGACTTCATCCACGCCAAGGACAAGGGCGACCTGACCAACTTCAACATCTCCCTGGGCGTCACCGATGCCTTCATGCAGGCGGTGGAAGCCGACGGCGAGGTGGAACTGGTGCACAAGGCCGAGCCCAACGCCGACATGAAGTCCCAAGGAGCCTTCCAGCGCGAGGACGGCATGTGGGTCTATCGCAAGGTACGGGCCCGGGACCTGTGGGACCAGGTGATGAAGTCCACCTACGACCACGCCGAACCCGGCATCCTCTTCCTGGACCGCATCAACAAGGACAACAACCTTAATTACTGCGAGCAGATCGAGGCCACCAACCCCTGCGCCGAACAGCCCCTGCCGCCCTACGGCTGCTGCTGCCTGGGTTCCATCAACCTGACCCTGTTCGTCAAGAACGCCTTCTCCGAACAGGCCGAGTTCGACTTCGACGCTTTCGGCGAAGTGATCAAGGTGTCCACCCGCATGCTGGACAACGTGCTGGACGCCACCCACTGGCCCCTGGAACGGCAGAAGGAAGAAGCCGCCAACAAGCGCCGCATCGGCCTCGGCTTCACCGGCCTGGGCGATGCCCTGGCCATGCTGCGCCTGCGCTACGACCGGGCCGAAGCCCGGGCCATGGCCTCCCGCATTTCCGAATTCATGCGCGACACCGCCTACCTGACCTCCGTGGAAATGGCCAAGGAACGGGGCGCCTTCCCCCTCTTCAACGCCGAGCTGTACCTTTCCGGCGGCAACTTTGCCTCCCGCCTGCCCAACGAGGTCAAGGCCGAAATCCGCAAGCACGGCCTGCGCAATTCCCACCTGCTGTCCATCGCCCCCACCGGCACCATTTCCCTGGCCTTCGCCGACAATGCCTCCAACGGCATCGAGCCGCCCTTCTCCTGGACCTACAACCGGAAGAAGCGCATGCCCGACGGCACCCTGAAGGAATACGCGGTGGAAGACTACGCCTGGCGCCTTTACAAGCACCAGGGCGGCAATGTGGAAAAGCTGCCCGACTACTTCGTCACCGCCCTGGAAATTTCCGCCGCCGCCCACAAGGACATGGTGGCAGCCGTCGCCCCCTACATCGATACCGCTATCTCCAAGACGGTGAACGTGCCCGGCGACTACCCCTACGAGGATTTCCAGGACCTCTACGTGGAAGCCTGGAAGTCCGGCCTCAAGGGCCTGGCCACCTACCGGCCCAACAGCATCCTGGGCTCCGTGCTCTCCGTCGAGCCGACCAAGGCCCAGGCCCAGGCTGAAGAGGAAAAGAATCACCCCCAGGATTTCGTCTCCGACGCCAACCGCCGTCTCTCCATCAAGAACCTGCCGGCCCCCGTGCTGGCCTCCCTGCGCTGGCCAGGCCGCCCCACCCTGCCGGAAGGCAACATGGCCTGGACCTACATGCTCGATTACCCCCAGGGCAAGTTCGCCCTCTTCGTCGGCCATGTGGAGCAGGAAGAGGAAGGCGCCCCGCGCCGCTCCTGGCCCTTCGAGATCTGGGTGAACGGTCCCGACGTGCCCCGCGGCCTGGGTGCCGTGGCCAAGACCCTGTCCATGGACATGCGGGCCAATGACCGGGGCCTGCTGGAAATGAAGCTGGATGCCCTGGCCAAGACCCCGGGCGACGCCTTCGACCTGCCCTTCCCGCCCCACGGCGAGCACAAGCGCATGCCCTCCATCGTTTCCGCCATGGCCCAGGTGATCCACTGGCGTGTGGAGCAGCTGGGTGCCATGAAGCACGAAGGCCCGACTCCGGTGGTGGACGCCATGTTCAGCGCCAAGGAACCGAAGACCGGCACCGACGGCACCCTGTCCTGGACGGTGGATGTCTTCAACCCGACCACCGGCGAAGACTTCGTCCTGGGCCTGAAGGAAATCACCCTGCCCGACGGCGTCACCCGCCCCTACTCCATGTGGCTCTCCGGCAACTATCCGCGCGCCCTGGACGGCCTGTGCAAGCTGCTTTCCCTCGACATGCGGGTGGTGGACCCGGCCTGGATCGGCATGAAGCTGCGCAAGCTGCTGGACTACCCGGAACCCCTGGGTGACTTCATGGCCTTCGTGCCCGGCACCCGCCGCCAGACCAACTATCCCTCCACGGTGGCTTACCTGGCCCAGCTCATCATCCACCGCTACGCCATGCTTGGCATCCTCGACGAGCAGGGCGTGCCCCTGCAGCAGATGGGCATCCTGGAAGCGCCGGAAGAAGCCTCCAACAGCGTCCGCCCCACCCAGGGCAAGCTGTGCAGCGAATGCGGCAATACCACGGTCATCAAAAAGGATGGCTGCGAATTCTGCACCGCCTGCGGCGCCGTGGGCTCCTGCGGCTAAGCGCAGCGCAACAATTTGATGCTATCCTCTCGGGCAGCCTGCGGGCTGCCCTTGTTTTTGGGGCACCGTACAACCAACAACACGACAGGCTACATCGAGACAAAAGACCCTTTTTCATGACCAGTCGACTTGCACATATCGTCTGGCACCGCCTCACCGGCCTCATGCCCGGCGAGCTGAACCAGGCCGAACTGGCCTGGCTGGTGTCACCCCATTTCCACCTCACTCTGCTCTCCCGGCGGCGTGCGACCATGATCGTGAACCGGGTGCGCCTGTTCGCCTTCCTCTTCGCCGTCCTGACGCCCCTGTGGAGCATCATCGACTACCTGGTCTTCCCCTTCCCATTGTGGTTCGCCCTGGCCTCCATGCGCATCCTGGCCAGCGTCGCCTTTGCCCTGCTGGTGCTCTACTACCGCCCCTCCGGCAGCCTCACGGACGCCTACCGGGCCATGGCCATATTGTTTGCCATCCCCACCGTCTTCTACGTCGCCACCCACCAGTTGCTGGTCAATTACCAGCTGACCGGCATGCAGGCCGCCATCGGTGCCGGCTACGCCTTCCTGCCCTTCGTCCTGCTGGCGGGTCTCTCCATCTTCCCCCTGACCCTGCTGGAGAACATCCTCTTCGCCCTGCCCATGCTGCTGGCCCAGGCCGTCTCCGGCATCATCAGCTGGGCCACCCTGGATTGGCCGTCCTTTGCCGGCGCCTTCTGGCTGCTGACCCTGATCACCGGTGTGTCCACCCTGGCCGGACTATCCCAGCTCGCCTTCATGATCGCCCTGGTGCGGCAGGCCGTGCGGGACCCCCTCACCGGCATTTTCTCCCGCCGCAGCGGCGAGGAAGTGCTGGAACTGCAGTTCATCATCTCCACCCGCAGCAACGCTCCCCTGGCCATCGCCTTCCTCGACCTGGACAACTTCAAGGCCGTCAATGACCGCTATGGTCACGAGGCCGGCGACAGCGTCCTGGTGGGCGCCACCGACTCCATTTCGAACAATCTGCGCCGGGGCGACATGCTGGCCCGCTGGGGCGGCGAGGAATTCATCCTGATCATGCCCAACACGGATCTGGAACAGGCCCAGCAGGCCATGCGGCGGATGCGCCAGGCCGGCTTCGGCCTGCGTCCGGACGGCTCGCCGGTGACCGCCAGCATCGGCATCGCCGAGCGCCTGGAAGACCAGACCCTGGACTGGAAAACCCTGGTGGAAAAGGCTGACCAGCGCATGTACCGCGCCAAGCAGAGCGGCCGCGACCGGGTGGTCTGCGACGATACCGTCTGAGCAACGGCTGATATCAAGCAAAAGGCCCGCAATTGCGGGCCTTTTGCTTTGGTGACCTGGATCACCAGCCTTCCTGCAGCACCTTTTCCGCCCAATAGAGGGCGGTGATGGTCTTGGCATCGGTCAGGCGCCCGTCGCGGATGGCGGCGGCAGCCTCCTCCAGGGACATTTCGATCACCTCCAGGTGCTCGCCGTGATCCAACTGGGGAGCCGACTCCCGGGTCAGTTCCCGGGCCAGGAATATCTCGATGCGCTCGTTGGAGTAGCCGATGCAGGGATGCATGACCCCCAGATAGCGCCATTGACCCGCGGCATGGCCGGTTTCCTCACGCAGTTCGCGGATGGCGGTCTTCAGTATTTCCTCCCCCGGATCGATCTTGCCGGCAGGCAGTTCGAGGAACACCTGCCCCACCGGGTGGCGGTACTGGCGTTCGAAAAGCAGCTTGCCATTATCGAGCACGGCAATGATCACCACGGCACCGGGATGGACAATGTACTCCCGCACCCCCTCATGGGCGTCCGGCAGACGCACCTGGTCACGGCGAACATCGAGCAGGCGGCCCCGCCAGACCTGCTCGGTACTCAGGGTTTCTTCGACGAGATGGGCATCGGGCTTGGTTTGACGTTCCACGCATGGCTCCGGCAAGGGTTGCAACAAGGAAAAAGAAAACGCCCCGGGGCTGCCGGGGCGTTGCTGAGCGGGGCTGGAAGGCGCCTCAGAGGGAGCGCACCAGGGCCACGGCGCAGAGGTACATCAGGGTCTGGGGGAACAGACCCAGCAGGGCCACGGCCAGGCCGTTGGCGGACAGCAGCAGCTTGGTGTCGAAGCCGGCGGCGATGGGGGTTTCGTCCAGGGGAGCATCGAAGTACATCAGCTTCACCACCCGCAGGTAGTAGAAGGCGCCGATCAGGGAGAACAGCACGGCGGCGATAGCCAGCCACATGTAGCCGGCGGCGACGACCGCCTGCAGCACGGCGAACTTGGCGAAGAAACCGACGAAGAACGGGATGCCGGCCATGGACAGCATCACCACCATCATCATGCTGGCGAACCAGGGGCTGCGCTTGTTCAGACCCTTGAAATCGTCCAGGGAGTCGGCCTCGAAACCGGCCCGGGCCAGCAGCAGGATCATGCCGAAGCCGGCCACGCTGGTGATGACGTAGGCCACCATGTAGAACATGGAGGAGCTGTAGGCATTCAGGGCGAAACGGGCATCGCCGCCGACCACGCCGGAAACCATGCCGAGCAGCATGAAGCCCATGTGGGAGATGGCGGAATAGGCCAGCATGCGCTTGATGTTGGTCTGGGCGATGGCAGCCAGGTTACCGATGGCCATGGACAGCACGGCCAGGATCATCAGCATCTGCTGCCAGTCGGGCGCCAGGAAGAACAGACCGTTGACCAGCAGGCGGATGACCATGGCGAAGGCGGCCAGCTTGGGAGCGGAGGCAATGAACAGGGTCACCGGGGTGGGAGCGCCGTGATAGACGTCCGGAATCCACATGTGGAAGGGAACCACGCCCAGCTTGAAGGCGATGCCGGCCACCAGGAACACCAGGCCGAAGACCAGGATGGTTTTGTTGACCGCGCCCTGGGCCAGGGCCTGGGCCACCTGGGTGATTTCCAGGGTGCCGGTGGCGCCGTAGACCATGGAGATGCCGTACAGCAGCAGGCCGGAGGCCAGGGCGCCGAGCACGAAGTACTTCATGGCGGCTTCGGTGGCCTGGGTCGAATCCCGGTTCAGGGCGACCATGGCGTAGACCGACAGGGACATCATTTCCAGGCCCAGGTACAGGGTCAGCAGATGGTTGGCGGAAATCATCACCATCATGCCCAGGGTCGCCAGCAGCACCAGGACGTAGAACTCGCCCTTGGCCATGGAGACCCGCTCGGCGATGTAGCCGCGGGCATAGAAGAGCACCACGATGACCGTGAGGTCGAGGAACAGCTTCAGCAGGTCCGCCATCAGGTCATCGACGAACATGTTGGAGAAGGTATAGGTGATCTCCCCCGTGCTGGTCATGTAGGTGATGGCGGCGCAACCGACCAGGGTCAGCTGGGTCAGCGCGAAGGTCAGGGTGCGGGCCTTGCTCTTGACGAACAGGTCCACAATGAGGATCACGCAGGCCATGGCCAGGATGAAGAGTTCCGGCGCTGCCGGCAGCAGGTCGGGAATAACGAAATTCGTCAGCATGGCGGCTTCCATTATTGGAGTTTGCTCTGGGCCACGTGCTGCAGCAGGTCATTGACCGACGCATGCATCACTTCGGTGAAAGGCAGGGGATACAGACCCATGCCCAGGACGCACAGGGCCAGGATGGCGAGGAAGAAGAATTCCCGTGCATTGATGTCTTCCAGTTCGGCCACGTGGCTGTTGGCGACGGCGCCGAAAACCACCCGCTTGTACATCCAGAGGGTGTAGGCAGCACCGACGATCATGGTGGTGGCAGCAGCGAAAGCAACCCAGAAGTTGTACTCGACGGCCCCCAGGATCACCATGAACTCGCCGACGAAGCCGGAGGTGGCAGGCAGGCCGGCATTGGCCATGGAGAAGAGCATGAAGAAGGCGGCAAACTTGGGCATGGTGTTCACCACGCCGCCGTAATCGGCGATCTGGCGGCTGTGCATGCGGTCATACAGCACGCCGATGCAAAGGAACATGGCGCCGGAAACGAAGCCGTGGGAAATCATCTGCACCAGCGCACCCTCGACGCCCAGGGGGTTGAGCATGAAGAAGCCCAGGGTGACGAAGCCCATGTGGGCGATGGAGGAGTAGGCCACCAGCTTCTTCATGTCGGCCTGCACCAGGGCAACGAAACCGATGTAGATGACGGCAATGAGGGACAGGCCGATCATCAGGCCGGACAGCTCATGGGATGCGTCGGGAGCGATGGGCAGGGAGAAGCGCAGGAAACCGTAGGCACCGAGCTTCAGGGCAATGGCGGCCAGCACCACGGAACCGCCGGTAGGTGCTTCCACGTGGGCATCGGGCAGCCAGGTGTGCACCGGCCACATCGGCACCTTGACGGCGAAGGCCACCAGGAAAGCCAGGAACAGCCAGATCTGGGTGGTCAGATCCAGGGGCAGCTGATGCCAGTCCTGGATGGAGAAGGAACCGCCGGACTGGAAGAAGAGATAGATCAGGGCGATCAGGAACAGCAGGGAGCCCATCAGGGTGTAGAGGAAGAACTTGATGGCGGCGTAAACCCGGTTGGGGCCGCCCCACATGCCGATGATCAGGTACAGGGGAATCAGGCTGGCTTCGAAGAAGACGTAGAACAGCACGCCGTCCAGAGCACAGAAGATGCCGTTGAGCAGACCGGACATGATCAGGAACGCGGCGTTGTACTGGGCCACCCGCTGCTCGATCACCTTCCAGCCGGCCAGCACCACCAGAATGGTGATGAAGGCGTTGAGGATGACGAAGGGCATGGAAATGCCGTCCACCCCCAGGTGGTAGTTGATGTTGAAGGGGGCGATCCAGGAGGCCTGTTCGACGAACTGCATGGCACTGGTGGCCTTGTCGAAACCGGTATAGAGCGGCAGGGTCACCAGCAGACCCAGGACGGCTCCGAGCAGGGCCAGGCCGCGGGCCAGGGGCGCGTTGCGGTCGGAGCCGGTGAACAACACCACCAGACCGGCCACAATCGGGGTCCAGATGGCGAGAGAGAGCAAGTAACCAGACATATTGATCCCAGTCTTCTAGCTTAGGCGCGGTTAAACCAGAGGGTCAGCAGCACGAACACGCCGATGATCATGGTGAAGGCATAGTGGTAGATGTAGCCGGACTGGAAGAAGCGGACCACGGAAGCGATCGCTCCCACCAGACGGGCGGAACCATTCACCAGCAGACCGTCGATCAGCGCCACGTCACCGCCCTTCCACAGGCCGCGGCCCAGGAGGCGGGCACCGCCGGCAAAGACCACTTCGTTGAACTTGTCGAAGTAGTACTTGTTGTCCAGCAGGGTGTAGATACCGGAGAAACGGGCCTTGATGGCAGCCGGGATGTCGGGGCGCTTCATGTAGAAGAACCAGGACAGGGCAACGCCGGAGAAGGCCAGCCAGAACACCGGGGTGGTCACGGCGTGCAGCGCCATGGCGACGGCACCGTGGAAGTGGTGATGCAGGGCTTCCATCACCGGGTGGGCCTCTTCATTGACGTGGATGACGCCCTTGAAGTAGTCGCCGAAGAGCATGGGCTCGATGGCGATGTAACCGATGATCACGGACGGAATGGCCAGGGCGATCAGGGGCACGGTCACCACCCAGGGAGACTCGTGGGGCTTCTGACCGGGAGCCAGGCCGTGGTGGTGGTCGTCGGCCGGTTCTTCGTCCTCATGGTCGCCATGATGATCGTGGTGAGCCTTGCCGAAGCGTTCCTCGCCGTGGAAGACCAGGAAATACATGCGGAAGGAATAGAAGGCGGTGATGAAGACACCGGCCATGACCGCAAAGTAGGCGTACTTGGCGCCGGCGATGTTGGACAGGGCCACCGCTTCGATGATGGAGTCCTTGGAGTAGAAACCGGCGAAGAAGGGCGTGCCGATGAGGGCCAGGGAACCGATCAGGGATGTGATCCAGGTGATGGGCATGTACTTGCGCAGGCCGCCCATGTTGCGCATGTCCTGGTCGTGGTGCATGCCGATGATGACGGAACCGGCACCGAGGAACAGCAGGGCCTTGAAGAAGGCGTGGGTCATCAGGTGGAAGATGGCCACGGAGTAGGCGGAAGCGCCCAGGGCCACGGTCATGTAACCCAGCTGGGACAGGGTGGAATAGGCCACCACGCGCTTGATGTCGTTCTGGATGATGCCGAGGAAGCCCATGAACAGGGCGGTGGTGGCACCGATCACCAGGACGAAGGACAGGGCCGTGTCGGACAGCTCAAACAGCGGGGACATGCGGGCCACCATGAAGATGCCGGCAGTCACCATGGTCGCCGCGTGGATCAGGGCGGAGATGGGGGTCGGGCCTTCCATGGAATCGGGCAGCCACACGTGCAGCGGCACCTGGGCGGATTTGCCCATGGCGCCGATGAACAGGCAGACGCAGGCAACGGTCATGAGGGACCAGTCGGCGGAACCCCAGATGTTGATGGTCTTGTTAGCCAGTTCAGGCGCCTTGGCGAACACGGTGGCGTAGTCCAGGCTGCCGAAATGGGCCAGCACCAGGCCGATGCCGAGAATGAAACCGAAGTCACCGACCCGGTTAACCAGGAAGGCCTTCATGTTGGCGAAAATGGCGGTGGGACGGGTGTACCAGAAGCCGATCAGCAGGTAGGAAACCAGGCCCACGGCTTCCCAGCCGAAGAAGAGCTGCATGAAGTTGTTGCTCATCACCAGCATCAGCATGGAGAAGGTGAACAACGAGATGTAGCTGAAGAAGCGGTTGTAGCCGGGGTCTTCCTGCATGTAGCCGATGGTGTAGAGGTGCACCATCAGGGAGACGGAGGTCACCACCAGCATCATGGTCACCGTCAGCTTGTCGATCAGGAAACCCACTTCGAACTTGTATTCGCCGCTGGCCAGCCACTGATAGACGGTGCCGTTGAAACTGTTACCCGCCAGCACGTCCTGGAAGATGACGATGGAGGTGATGAACGCCACGGCCACCCCCAGGATGGTGGCCGTGTGGGCCAGCCAGCGGGGAATGACGCGGCAGAACAGGCCGGCGACGATGGCACCCGCCAGGGGGGCCAGGGGAACCAGCAGATAGAGGCTCTTCATATCCATAGATGCTTAACCCTTCAGGCTGTCCAGATCATCCACATGGATGGTGCGCAAATTGCGGAACAGCACCACCAGGATGGCGAGGCCGATTGCAGATTCGGCCGCGGCGACGACGAGGATGAAGAAAACGGCGAGTTGCCCGGCCAGATCCTGCATGTAATGGGAGAACGCGATGAAATTCATGTTCACCGCCAGCAGCATCAGTTCGATCGCCATGAGCAGCACGATCAGGTTCTTCCGGTTAAGGAAGATACCGAGCACGCTGATGGCGAAGAGAATCGCGCCAAGCACGAGGAAATGCGACAGAGTAAGCAAGGGGCCTCCCTTATCCTTCTTCAGCAGACTACGGCCAGGCCGCAGCCACGTTGTTTAGTCCTGTTTTTCGGCCGGCATCTGCAAAACGCGGATGCGGTCGGCTGCCTTCACGAACACCTGCTTGGCAGGATCGGTGTACTTGGTCTTCTTGGCGCCCCGATGGGTCAGGACGATGGCGGCGATCAGGGCCACCAGCAGAATCACCGACGCCAGTTCGAAGGGATAGACGTACTCGGTGAAGAGCAGACGCCCCAGTTCCTTGACGTTGGAGACACCGGCGGCAGTCTGGGGCACCTGGGCTTCGGCAGCGCCGAGGTACTGGCTACCCAGGATGGCGCCCATTTCCACGACCATCAGCAGGCCGACCACGGCCCCCAGGGGCAGGTAGTTCCAGAAGCCCTCGCGAATGCGGTCGATGTTGATGTCCAGCATCATGACGACGAAGAGGAACAGCACCATCACCGCGCCGACATAGACCAGAACGATGGAGATGGCGAGGAACTCGGCCTGCAGCAGCGCCCATACGCCACCGGCGCTGAAGAAGGACAGCACCAGATGCAGGGCGGCATGGACCGGGTTACGGGCAGTGATCACCCGCAGGGCGGCGTAAACCAGAATCGCCGACAGGAAGTAGAAAACGACAGTCTTGAATTCCATTTCAGGTCCCGTCAGCGGAATTTGGCATCGGCTTCACGGTCAGCGGCGATCTGCGCTTCGTAGCGGTCGCCGTTGGCCAGGAGCATCTGCTTGGTGTAGTAGAGATCGCCGCGCTTTTCGCCGTGATACTCGAAAATGCGGGTTTCGACGATGGCATCGACCGGGCAGGCTTCTTCGCAGAAACCGCAGAAGATGCACTTGGTCAGGTCGATGTCGTAGCGCGTGGTGCGACGGGAACCGTCATCCCGCTGAGCCGCTTCAATGGTGATGGCCATCGCCGGACAGACCGCTTCACACAGCTTGCAGGCGATGCAGCGCTCTTCCCCGTTGGGGTAGCGACGCAGGGCATGCAGGCCACGGAAGCGCGCACTTTGCGGAGTTTTTTCTTCCGGATACTGAACGGTGATCTTGCGGGCGAAGAAATAGCGCCCGGTAACGCTCATACCCTGGAACAGTTCCTTGAGGAACAGGCTCTTAACAATATCTTTCATGGCACCCATGGTGTAATCCTCACTTCCAGATGTTCAGGGGCGACATCATCCAGACGCCGACCACGGTGAACCACACCAGGCTAACCGGAATGAACACCTTCCAGCCCAGACGCATGATCTGGTCGAAACGGTAGCGCGGGAAGGTGGCACGGAACCAGAGGAACAGGAACAGCACGAAGGACATCTTCGCGGCCAGCCAGAAGAAGCCGTCGGGCAGGAATCCCACCGGAGACAGCCAGCCGCCCAGGAACAAAAGGGAGGTCAGGGCTGCAATCAGGATCATGTTGGCGTATTCGGCCAGGAAGAACAGGGCGAACGCCATGCCGGAGTATTCCACCATGTGGCCGGCCACGATTTCGGATTCACCTTCCACCACGTCGAACGGGGCCCGGTTGGTTTCAGCCACGCCGGAGACCAGGTAGACAATGAACATGGGCAGCAGGGGCAGCCAGTTCCAGGAAAGGAAGGTCAGGCCCATGCCGGCGAAGATGCCGTGATCCTGGGCCCGCACGATTTCGGTGAGGTTCAGGCTGTTGGACACCATCAGCACGGTCACCAGGGCAAAGCCCATGGAGATTTCGTAGGACACCATCTGGGCCGCGGAACGCATGGCACCGAGGAAGGCGTACTTGGAGTTGGAAGCCCAACCGGCCAGGATGATGCCGTACACGCCCATGGAGGCGATGGCCATGATGTAGAGCAGGCTGGCATCGATATTGGCCACACCCAGGCCGTCGGCAAAGGGCACCACCGCCCAGGCTGCCAGCGCCGGAGCGATGGCCAGGCCGGGAGCAATCAGATAGACCCATTTGTCGGCACCGGACGGAACGATGATTTCCTTCAGCAACAGCTTGAGGCCGTCGGCGATCGGCTGGATCAGGCCCAGGGGACCGACCCGGTTGGGACCGATCCGCACGTGCATGTAGGCAATGACCTTGCGCTCGAAGTAGGTCAGGTAGGCCACACCCAGCAGCAGGGGGGCAACCACGGCGACGATCTTGAGCAGGTTCCAGACCACCGGCCAGGCGGGGCCGAAAACGCCCTGAATGAATTGCTGCAGCATATCCATCATACACGCTCCACGGTGATGGTGCCGAACAGGTCACCCAAGGCCGCAGTGGCGGCATGGGCGGCGGGAACCCGCACGCAACCGGCAGGAGTCCCTTCGTCCAGCTTCAGGGTCAGGGTGGCAGTACCGTCGCCCTGGCGCACACGAACCTGGGCGCCCTCTTCCAGACCCAACTGGGCTGCCGTGGCGCCGTTGATGCGGGCCACGGGGGCCTGCCCGTCACGGGTGCGCAACAGGGAAGGCGCGCGACGCACCAGGGTGTCGGCGAAGTGGATGGGCACATCGCCCACCCGCTGCAGACCGGCAGGGGCCGGGGCCAGTGCCACATTCACACCGCTGATGCCGTTGTCGAGACCGGCGGCGAATTCGGTGCCCTGCCCCAGCAACTCGTCGCGCACTGCTTCGGCGCTTTCGTAATCGAAGCCGGAAAGGTTGAGCACATTACCCAGGACGCGGAAGATCTTCCAGGCCGGACGGGCTTCGCCCAGGGGCCGCACCACACCGTTGAAACTCTGCACACGGCCTTCGGCATTGACGAAGGTACCGGCAGTTTCGGTGAAGGGGGCAACGGGCAGCATCACATCGGCGTACTCCAGGGCCGGCGCGTGCTTGAAGGCGGACATGAACACCACCAGCTTGGCCTGCTTGAGGGCGGCCAGGGTCTGCTGGGCATTGGCAAAGTCGAACTCGGGCTCGGCATTCAGCAGCAGATAGCCCTGGCGGGGCTGTTCCAGCATGGTGCGGGCATTGAGCTTGCCCGGCAGAGCGCCGGCCACATAACCGCCGACGCTGTTGGCGGCCTCGCCGATGAAGCCGACGGTGGCGCCGGTGATCTTGCCCAGTTCGTTGGCCAGCACCTGCAGCTGGGCGGCGTCGCCGGACTGCTGGGCCACGCTGCCGAGGAACACGGCCTTCTTCTCGCCATCCACCAGGGACTGGGCGATCTTCTGGGCGGTTTCACAGGGATTGAGGCTGTCCAGACCGGCGGGCACTGCCACGCCCTTGATCAGGGCGGCGGCCTTGACCACGGCACCGAGACCGCGGATCAGGTCGGCCGGGGCCAGGGTCAGGCGGGCATGGGTGTTGATCAGCTGGTCATCGCCGGCCACATCGATGAAGCTCACCTTGGTGAACTTCTTGGCGGCCTGGCGCAGGCGCTGGGCAAAGAGGGCGGCATCCTTGCGCAGGAAGGAACCGACCACCAGGGCACCGTCCAGATCCTTGATCTCGGCCAGCTTCAGGCCCAGCCAGGGAGTGCCGGCACGCTTGCCGTCGGCGGAGAAGTCGCGCTGACGCAGGCGGAAGTCCACGTTGTCGCAACCCAGGCCGGCCGCCAGTTTCTTGGCCAGAGCCAGTTCTTCCAGGGTGGCGTGGGGAGACAGCAGGAAGCCCAAGGCATCGCCGCCGAATTCACGGGAGACGTCCTTCAGACCGTGGGCCACGTAGTCCAGGGCCACGTTCCACTCCACTTCCTTCCATTCGCCGCCCTGCTTGACCATGGGCTTGGTCAGGCGCTCTTCGCTGTTCAGGGCTTCGTAGGAGAAACGGTCCTTGTCGGAAATCCAGCACTCGTTCACTTCCTCGTTTTCACGGGGCAGAACGCGCATGACCTTGTTGCCCTTGACCTGGACCACCAGGTTGGCGCCGAGGGAATCGTGGGGGCTGACGGACTTGCGACGCTGCAGTTCCCAAGTGCGGGCGCTGTAGCGGAAAGGCTTGGAGGTCAGGGCACCCACCGGGCACAGGTCGATGGCATTGCCGGACAGCTCGGAATCCACGGTGCGGGCCATGAAAGTGGTGATCTCGGAATGGAAATTCCGGTTCGCCATGCCCAGTTCCATGATGCCGGCAATCTCCTGGCCGAAGCGCACGCAACGGGTACAGTGGATGCAACGGCTCATCTCCTCCATGGAGATGAGGGGGCCGATGTCCTTGTGGAACACCACCCGCTTCTCTTCCTGGTAGCGGCTCTTGACGCCGCCGTAGCCCACGGAAAGATCCTGCAGCTGGCATTCGCCGCCCTGGTCGCAGATGGGGCAGTCCAGGGGGTGGTTGATGAGGAGGAATTCCATCACACCCTTCTGGGCCTTGACGGCCAGCTCGGAGTGGGTGAACACCTTCATGCCGTTGGTCACGGGAGTGGCACAGGCCGGCAGCGGCTTGGGCGCCTTCTCCACTTGCACCAGACACATGCGGCAGTTGGCGGCGATGGAAAGCTTCTTGTGGTAGCAGAAGTGCGGAATGTAGACACCCACCTGCTGCGCGGCATCCATCACCGTGCTGCCGTCGGGTACCTCGGCCTTCTTGCCGTCGATTTCGATTTCAAGCATGTCGCTTAAGCCTCAGTTCTGAGCCTTGAAGAACCCGCTACCCGCCCGCTGGACATCCTTGGGCACGAGACAGGTCTTGTGTTCGATGTGGTGCACGAATTCGTCGCGGAAGTGCTTGATGAAGCTCTTCACGGGGAAGGCGGCGGCGTCGCCCAGGGCGCAGATGGTGCGGCCCATGATGCCTTCGCAGACGGAATCGAGCAGATCCAGGTCGTCGGGACGGCCCAGGCCGTGCTCGATGCGGCTCACCACCTTGTACAGCCAGGGGGTGCCTTCACGGCAGGGAGTGCATTGGCCGCAGGACTCTTCGTGATAGAAGAAGGAGAGGCGCTCCAGAGCCTTGACCATGCAGGTGGTCTCGTCCATGACGATGACCGCACCGGAGCCCAGCATGGAGCCGGCCTTGCTGATGGAGTCATAGTCCATGGTGCATTCCATCATCACGTCGCCGGGCAGCACCGGAGCGGAAGAGCCCCCGGGAATCACCGCCTTGAGCTTGCGACCGCCGCGCACGCCGCCGGCCATCTCCAGCAGGGTGCTGAAGGGGGTGCCCAGCGGAATCTCGTAGTTGCCGGGACGATTGACGTGGCCGGAAATGGAGAACAGCTTGGTACCGCCGTTATTGGGCTTGCCCAGGTTGAGGAACTTCTCGCCACCGTCCCGGATGATGAAGGGAATGGAGCCGAAGGTCTCGGTGTTGTTGATGGTGGTGGGCTTGCCGTAAAGGCCGAAGGAGGCGGGGAACGGAGGCTTGAAGCGGGGCTGACCCTTCTTGCCTTCGATGGACTCCAACAGGGCGGTTTCTTCACCGCAGATGTAGGCGCCGTAGCCGTGGTGGGCGAACAGTTCGAAGTTGAAGCCGGAGCCCAGGATGTTCTGGCCGATGAAACCGGCGGCACGGGCTTCGTCCAGGGCATCCTCGAAGCGCTTGTACACTTCCCAGATTTCGCCGTGGATGTAGTTGTAGCCGCGGGTGGCCCCCATGGCGTAGGCGGCAATGGCCATGCCTTCGATCACGGAGTGGGGGTTGTAGCGCAGGATGTCCCGGTCCTTGAAGGTGCCAGGCTCGCCCTCGTCGGAGTTGCAGACCACGTACTTGTCGCCGGGGAAGGAGCGGGGCATGAAGCTCCACTTCAGACCGGTGGGGAAACCGGCGCCGCCCCGTCCGCGCAGGACGGAGGTCTTCACTTCGGCAATGACCTGTTCCTGGGGAATCTTTTCCGCCAGGATTTTCTTCAGGGCCTCGTAGCCGCCGCGGGCCACGTAATCCTTCAGGCTCCAGCCCGCGTCACCGTTCCAGCCGGCGGTCAGGGTGGGGTTGATCGCTCCCAGAATGGCCATTATTTCAACTCCGCCAGCAGTTGGTCGATCTGTTCCGGATTCATGTGGCTGCACATGGACCGGTTATTGACGATCATCACCGGGGCGTCGCCGCAGGCTCCCATGCACTCACCCATGACCAGGGTGAACTTGCCATCGGGAGTGGTCTCGCCGTAGCCGATGCCCAGCTTCTGCTGCAGGTACTCACCGGCGTGTTCGCCGCCGGTCAGGGCGCAGGGCAGATTGGTGCAGACGGTGAGCTTGTACTTGCCCACCGGCTTGCGATCGTACATGTTGTAGAAGGAGGCCACTTCCAGGGCCGCCATGGGCGGCATACCGAGATAGTTGGCGACGAACTCGATGGTTTCGTCGGCCAGCCAGCCTTTTTCTTCCTGGGCGATCGCCAGAGATGCCATCACCGCCGACTGCTTTTGATCAGCCGGATACTTGGCGACCTCGCGGTCGATCTTCTTGAGGGATTCGGGAGTCAGCATCAGCGGTCAATCTCGCCAAAAACGATGTCCTGGGAGCCGATGATCGTCACCACGTCGGCGATCATGTGGCCCCGTGCCATCTCGTCCATGGCCGCCAGGTGGGCGTAGCCAGGAGCACGGATTTTCATGCGATACGGCTTGTTGGCACCGTCGGAGACGAAATAGATGCCGAACTCGCCCTTGGGATGCTCGACGGCGGCATAGGCCTCGCCTTCGGGCACGTGGATGCCTTCAGTGAAGAGCTTGAAGTGGTGAATCAGCTCTTCCATGTTGGACTTCATGCCTTCGCGGGCCGGCGGTGCAACCTTGTGGTTGTCGGTGATGACCGGACCCGGGTTCTTGCGCAGCCAGTCGATGCACTGCTTGATGATGCGATTGGACTGGCGCATTTCTTCCATACGCACCAGATAGCGGTCATAGGAGTCGCCGTTCACGCCGACGGGAATGTCGAAATCCAGATCGGCATAGACTTCGTACGGCTGCTTCTTGCGCAGGTCCCAGGCAATGCCGGAGCCGCGCAGCATGGCGCCGGTGAAGCCGAGCTGCAGGGCGCGCTCGGGGCTGACCACGCCGACGTTCACCAGACGCTGCTTCCAGATCCGGTTGTCGGTCAGGAGGGTGTGGTACTCGTCCAGATAGGTCGGGAAGCGAT